>Ga0070698_100000049_pt1 | contig 83714 bp, 77 predicted proteins | sample KBSK1502metaG_FD_65477 | JGI IMG/M metagenome (GOLD analysis project Ga0070698, IMG submission 65477) | Corn, switchgrass and miscanthus rhizosphere microbial communities from Kellogg Biological Station, Michigan, USA - KBS K1-50-2 metaG | ecosystem: Host-associated > Plants > Roots >... | reverse complement strand
CATTGATATTTACGGTGCGCTGGGTGCGCAGGGTCTGGCTGTGCGAATAGCCGACGTTGAGTTTGATATTGTGCGGTAGCTGGTGCTCCACATTGATCGTGGCGCGCAGCGAATATGACGGCGCCAAATCTGCCGCGAGCAAACGGCGCGTCTGTGGTTGCGCAAATGCGTCGAGCTGAGAAATCAGAGGAATCGCGGGAAAGAGATCCAGCACCGCTGGATCTGAAACCACGAATTGTTTTTGATTCAATCCGTTGAAGCGGCGAGCCTGAAGAATACTGTTTTCCGATATTCGCTCGTAGAAGATCCCGATGCCGCCGCGAATCACCGTCTTCGGTTGACCCGGCCCTGAAGGCTTTGGCGGCCCGGCTGATTTCGCGACGGTCGGGTTCTTGCTATCAGTTGCCGGCGGCGGCGTTTTCTTTTTCCCGGGTGAAGGCGACCAGGCGAACCCAACGCGCGGCGCAAAGTTTAAGTTACTGTGGATATTATTCTGGACCTCGTAACGCAGTCCCGGCGAGATGGTGAGGTTCGGCCGCAGCTTCCAATCATCCTGCACGTAAAGACTAAGGTCGCTCTGGTTGACGTCCGCCTCGGGGTTACCGCCGGCGATTGAGAATTGCGTCGCTCCACCTCCCAGGACTCTGATTTGGGCGGCGGCCACATTCTGTCTTTGAAACACGAGCGTGCGCCGGTAACGCTCGAGGCTGTTGATCTCAATCGTCGGGCCGCCCGGGACAACTTGATCGTTGGCATCGAGGGTCGGACCGGTGCCGCCGGCGAAGGTGTAACTGCCGCCGAAATTCGAAGGCGCAATACTTCTGAGCCGCACGCTTCGCAAGCGCCCGCCGACTTTAATAAAGTGATGACCACTCGACCACGAGGTGAAGTTTTGCAGCTCTAAACGATCCTGAAAACTGGCAGCAGATCCGATCTGGGAGCCACCGCCGGAGAACGACTCGGCGACATTGAGAGCGGGCAGAGCAGTGTTGGCTCGCTGGCGAAAAATACCGTGGGTAATCTGCAAGCGGGTCTCGTTGATCGTCTTCTCGTTTATGATCGCCGTCTCGGTCACTTGCAGATTGTGATAATTGCGGCTGCCGCGATATGCCCGCGACGGCAGCGAGAATCCGCCCACGCCTTGCAAGTTCTGAACGAACTGGCTGTATTCATAATTGGCGACCAGGGTGTGCTTCTTACTAATTTTGAGATCGCCGCGCAGTCCGAAGTTATGATTGAGCTGTGGCGTGACCAGCGTCTGGTTGAACTGGACCGGCTTCAAACTGATTGGATCCAGGACCGTGGCGCTGATGATCGAGTTGCCTTCACTCGCATAACGCCCGAAATAGAAAGCGAACGAAGCGCGCTTTGGAACAATTGGCCCGGTCAGGTTCATGTTCAGACCGCGCTGTTGATAAGGCGCCCGTCGCAACGCGAAAGGGTTTCGCGAGTTCAGGCTTTCGTCATTAAAAGAGAAGTTGATTCCACCATGAAACTTTTCTGATCCAGGTTGGCTGTAAATCTCAATGCCGCCCCACCCCGGATATTCATTCTCAGCCGAGAACGGGTTCTGGTTGATGCGAACCTCACGGATCGCTTCCTTCGGCGGGACCCGCCCATTCGAAAATCCATCGACAGTAACCTGCGGCGCATTTTCGCCCTGGGCCGGTCCGGCCATCGCCTGTAAGGCCTGGGCCAGCGCATCCGGATCGTCCGGCAGCGCCTCGAGTTCGCGAGCGCGCAGGACGGTCGCGTCTCCATTGCGATCGGAATCGGTGCTGACTCCTTTGTTGTCTACGGTGACCGATTGCTCCAGCGCCTCGATGCTCAATTGCAAATCGAGTGTGGTGGTCGCGCCTGGCTTAACTGTGACCTGCTTTTCTTCGCGTAAGGTAAAGCCAACGGCTGAGGCTCGCACTTCGTAATTGCCTGGGGGCAGTGATCGAATTTCGTAACTGCCCGATGAGTTCGTGTTTACAGTTCGCTCTTTGCCGCGCGTGTCTTTGACGACCACGGTGGCGTTGACGACCAACCCTTCGAGTTGATCCGTGACCGTACCTTTGATTGCACCCGGGTTCTGTTGAGAGAAAGCCGACGGCGTCGAAGCCATCAGCAAAAGACAGCCCGCCAGGAGGGTCGCGAAGATACCGCGCATGGGAGTAAGTGACATAAATCCCTCAGATGTTGCAGAGAATCGAGGCCCTCTTCCGGCCAGGTAAAGTTGAACTGAGACGACTAAGACTCCCTACCGTTACACGTCGATTGAAAGGCAGGGTTGCAATTATTCCCCGGGCGAGACTGGGGCGTATCTTAACAGGAAATGACGGTTAAGTAGAGAAAATGTCCTGAGCTTTCACACACCGATCTCCTCGCGCAAGTCGGCGGCGGAGTAGTTGAGAACGGGAACGTGGTGTTGACCCAGGACATCAATGAAACCGCGTTTGGAGAACCCGATATTCAGCGTTGAATGGCCGCAGCCCGCCTCTAAACGATCGGTGTTGAGTTCGCGATTACCGGTTCGGACTGGCTTGCGTCGCCGGCATGCCCTTCATCGGAATCGCAAGTTTGCCGTCAGCGCCGCTGGTCAGCGCGATGAACGCATGATCCGATCTGATCGAATCAAACACCGCATCGACGCGCGCTTCCATCATCTCTTTCTCGCGCACGGCCTGGTAGCGTTCATACTGGAAGAAGTGGCGGCGCAAGAGGCTGAGCGCCCTGTCGCGCTGTCCGTTCTGCGCGTAGATCGCAGCCAGGTTGTATGAAGCGGGCATCAGCTTGACGTTGTCGCGCGCAATCTTCAGCGCCTCGTCCTTCTTTCCATTCGCAGCCATGAAGACGGCGGCGAAGACCAGGTTGTATGGATCCTGAGGATCGAGGGCCAGCGCCTGTTGCGTGTACGCATTACCCTGCGCCGGATCGCCTTCCGAATTCCAATAGACGGCCAGGTTGCGATAAGCCAAAGCCAGCGGATATTCGGCGATGGCTTGTTCCATCAACCCTAATCCTTTTTTGAACTCGCCATCGTGAATCGTCATCTTGCCGAGACCGTGGAAGGCAACTGACCGCGACAAAGGATCAGCCGGCATGTTCAGGATCGTTTCAAAAACCCGGCGCGCCCTGGCCCAGTCACCGATGTTGTGTCGATAGTTTTCACCCATGAAGCGCAGCGGAGTTGGATCAGCCGGATCCATCAGGTGCGCGCGCGCGTACAGTTTTCCGGCGGCGATGTAGCGGCCGTTGTTCTCAGCCATCAGACCGAGCTTCATCGTGCGCTGGATCATTTCGCTCTGTCGTCGTTCGAAAATTGGCGCGGCCGGTATGGCGGCAACTTCGACGCCGAGTTTCTTCAACTCTTTCGCGGCCTCTTTAGCCTTCCTCGGAAACAGGCATTTCTGTTCGGCCACGGCTTTATAGAGTTTGATTGCGCCGTCGTTGTCGCCGGCTTTAACCTTGCGGGCCGCTTCAGCTATTTGTTCGGTCAAGGCGGTCTCGCGCTGTTTCATTTCGCCGTCGACCAGCTTTTCGACATCGCCCACTTTAAGCTTTCCGTTGGTGTTTTCGACTTTCTTAACCGGCGTGCCATCTGGAGTGGCGAGCACCGCGACCGGCAGCTTCGAGTCACCCAGAAGCTTGTCGGCGTTCGGGAGTTGCGAGTCAGCCAATTCCATGGCGACGCATTGCGTGGCGTAAAGAGAAAGCGTGCGTGATTCTTTCAAGCTGGAATTCTTGACCTCGTTCGCAGAGGCCGGAAACCAGTAAAGAACCAGACCGCCCGCCGGGACCTGCGCGGTCTTGTAAACCTTCCAGGGCACCGGGTAAGTGGGCGCGTTCGAGCCGCCGCCACCGCCGCCGTTGGACATGCCGCCGCCGCCGCCGCCGCCGCCGCCGCCACAGGTGGCCCAGGACGATTGAATGAAAAAGAGTGCGAGGAGAGCAACCGCGATTGAACGAGCAAATTTGGTTTTCATAGTGGCGGGATTATACCGCGAGACGCGGCAAACGAAAATGTTTGCGAAGAGTTCGTCGTGAGCGGAGCGGGGGCAGTAGCCTGACCGTGAGGGAGGGCTTCAGCTATTCGCGGCTGAAACCGCAAAGGGCGCAAAGGACCGCAAAGAAAAATCTCCGCGATCCTTGCGAGCGCCTTTGCGCCCTTTGATTTAGCCTGGATTGCTAATTTAATTAGTAGCCCATCAGTTGCTGCAACCGTATGCCTTCCAAGCGGCCGACTGTTGCTCCGTGGCCTGCTTACAAGCTGCTGCAAGCGAAGCTTTGGTCTGGGGATTGTCGGCCAGCTTCTTCCAGGAAGCTCGCGTTTGATCGAGGGCTGACTTGTATGCAGCGCGCCCCGCTTCGGGCACCTTGCCGGTACAAGCTTCATACTTGGCGATATATTCATCGCACTCAGGAATGCCAATTTTTTCACCGGCTGATGCGGTGGTGTTTGACGTGGTCGCCGGCTTGTTGGTATCACCGGCCTTCGTGTTGCTGTTGTTCATATTGTCGGTCTTGCTGCATCCGATCAGAATAGCTGCGCACAGGACGGCGAAAATCAATAAAGTCTTGGTTAACATCGGGGTACTCCTTCAAAGTTCAGCATGAACGCTTGAACTATAACGGGAAAGGGAATGGAAAAACGGCGGTATGATACACGAGAATGCGGGAAATTCGCAGCCGAGGCGTTCGGTTGAGTAGTGTCCTAATTTGAAATTAGTCAGCTAATAAGGGCGCATGAGGATGATTAGACCACTGATACCGGATGAATCTCGTGACATCGCAATCACTTCCCAACCTTTCGCGCCAAGGGCGTTCAGGTAGCCACCTAGTTCGGGGCGTTCACCCACGTCAAACTCTCTCGTCCCATCATAAGTGACCTCGCAACCAACTAGCGCCGCGCTCACGATCCGATATTCCCACTTCTGCATATAAGCCTCCGTTGAACATTTGAAATTAGCCCACTACCCGTTCGGTTTGGAGTACCGACTTCAGTCGGAATTCTTTGATTAGCTATGTGCCGACTGAAGTCGGAACTCCGAACGGGCTTATCCTAGAAACTCATCCGGCTCAACAATCTTTCCCGCGATAGCTGAAGCAGCGACCACGTAGGGTGAAGCGAGATAGAGTTTCCCGGGACCACTGCGGCCGGGGAAGTTTCGGTTCTGGGCGCTGACGGTTACAGTCTCGGGAGTCTTGGAAGCGCCGGGGCCGGCGTTGATGCAGGCGCCGCAGCTTGGATCGATCATCTCGGCGCCGGCTTTAGTGAAGATTTCGATGTAGCCCTGGTCGCGCGCGTATTGTTTGATTCGCTGCGAACCGAATTGCAGATAGAGATGGACGCCCGGCGCGACGCGTTGGCCTCTCTTCAAAGCGTTTTGCAAAACGCGCGCGTACATATCCATGTCGGCCATTTTGCCGCCGGTGCATGAGCCGCCATAGGCTGCATCGATGCGCACTTCCTCAGTCAGCGTATTGATGGGGATTCCGTTGCGCGGATCGCCTGGCAAAGCGACCATCGGGTGAATCTGTGCGAGATCGATCTCAAACACCGCTGCATACTCTGCATCCGCGTCGCTGTAGATGAATCCTTCGCGCACCAGCTCCGCGTCGAGACCGCGCGTGGTGACGATGTAAGCCAGAGTTGCTTCGTCCGGTTCGATGATGCCGGTAAAGCCGCCCGCTTCAACCGACATGTTCGTGAGCGTGGCTCTTTCGTCCATCGACCAGTTGATCAGATCCTCGCCGGCGAACTCGAGCACCTTGCCGATGCCTTTGCTCGTCTTCATGTAATCGCTGGCCAGAATGAAAAGCATGACATCCTTCGCGGCCACGTCGGCGCGCTTGCGGCCCTTCAAAACATAGCGCACGGTTTCCGGCACGCGGATGCGAATGTCTTTCGTGTACCAGGCGTTGGCCATATCGGTTGAGCCGACGCCGAACGCGAAGCACCCCAGCACGCCCGCCATGCATGTGTGTGAGTCGGTGCCGATCACGATCTGGCCGGGCAGCGCGAGATCTTCTACGACAGCGTTATGACAGATCGCTTCCGAACCGCCTTCGGGATTCTCGCCGTAAAGCTTGATGCCCTGACTGCGCGTAAAGCTTTCCTGCGTCGTCGCGAGGCCTTCGGCTCTTTCCAGCAGACCCATCTCGCGATGCTTTGTCGACATCACTTTGTTCAGAAACGTCAGGTGATCGCGGAAGGCAAAGACTGATTCGGGTTCGGTTACTTTCGCGTCGGCGCCCAAAGCCTGTTTCAAAAGCGACTCAGCCATCGGCGTCACATATTCGTGAGAGAAGCGCACGTCGGCTACGGCAAAGAGCGAGTCGCCGGGCTTGACCGCTGCGACGCCGATCACGCCGGCTTTGACGAAGGCGTGACGGGCGATGATCTTTTCGACGATATTCATCGGGCGGGGCTTTGTGTCAGAGGCCCGACCGTCAGGGAGGGCAACTTCGGGTGCAGAGCCCTTGCTTACGCGCGGGCTTCCGACGCGGGCGTCGTCCTCGCCGATTGGCGCTGGAGTCACTTCTCCAGCCAGGCGCGCTTTGTTGTAGTTGAACAAGCCACCGTACTCGACGATCGACTGTGAAATTGGATCGAGGCCATCGGTGAACTCTGCCAGCGCAATCTCTTCGCCCTGCCGGATGCGTTCGATCAAACCAAAGTCGGTCGAAGTCAACAGGCCGATGTTATGTGAATTCTGGCCGTAGATTTTTTCGATACTTTTCGCGATCACCAGTTGAATACCCGCCCACTTTTCGGCATAGGGCGCCGTCTCTCGCGACGAGCCGCAACCTTTTGACAGGCCTGAGACGACTACCGCAAAGCCGCCGCTCTTAACTTCATCCTTCTTGACTGCTCCTTCGCGCATGCCGACATAAACGTATTGGCCTAGGGTCTCGTCGTAATAAAAGCAAACCCAGCCGGGCGTGATCTCGTCAGTCGAAATGTTATCCATCAAAGACAAATCATCATTCATCAGACGCTGCGCCAGGTCATCTTCCAACGCTTTCGCTGCGGCCCCGGTGGCTTCGAGTTGTTGTCGAATTAAGGAAGTGTCTTCGGTCAGGAATAGGATGCGGCCGGTGAATTTCAATTGGTTAGATCGTTGTTCCGTTTTCTCGGTCTTCATTGACGTCCTCACCTTTGATCGCGACGTACAAATTATAAATCTAATTTGATAGGATACCCCAGAACTCTCTCAGAACGCTCTCGATTATGGCCTACGGATTCTCAGGTAGCATTAGTGACTTTATCGATTTGTCACGCCAAGGCGCGATGGGGCACATTCTCTCGCGCAATCGACAACTGAGTGGAGGACATCCGCTGTCTTCCGAAGTGCAATCGATTTGGGATGAAGATGCGCTTGTACTCGCCGATTTTCTTCGGCGGATCGATATTCCTCAAGATTCGACTTATTTCATGTTGAACGAGTATGACATACCGGGCCACCTTGGACGTTGTGATGTCGTGATGCTCGGCGCTGATGCCCAAGCTAACAAACATGCGTCCGTTTTCGAACTGAAGCGCTGGCTAACATTCAGCGCTTCCCACCTTCGATCGTTTGTGACAGCTGACGGAGCTTTGCATCTTCACCCTTCTGAACAAGCCTTGCAGTATCGAGACAGGCTTCAAGTCTTTCATGAAATGGGACGCGAATATGCTTGGCATGCCGGTGCCTGGATGACAGCGATGGATTCTGGTTACGTCTCAGAGCTTCAAAGGATAGCTCCACCCGAAGCCGCGGTTTGGTGCCTGAAGAGCCCAGACGCTAGCTTGATGGGTGAAATGCGGGATTGGTATGCCGGGGGCCTTGAAGAATCGAACCTATTGGCATTCCAAAATGGTCGATGTATCCCAGATGCGCGTCTCGCTGAAAATCTCTTGAGGCGGTTGCCGGGATTGACGCGAGGGTTGTTCACGGCGCTTGGCGGCCAACCCATTGATCTCTCAGCTCGGCAGGAAGAAATCGTGTCAGCGATCTCAACGGAGGTCCAGCGCAAGCACAACGTCCTTATTCTCATCTCAGGCTCTCCAGGCTGCGGCAAGACAGTAGTTGGACTCCACGCTATAGTCCATGAATTAGTCAGAGGCATTGAGCCCGTCAGCCGGACGATTCGAAGTCGTGCCGTTCTCGCACTACGAAATAATCGACTCTGTACGGTTGTGCGCGCCGCTATCGACGAGGCTCTTCAGCAGCGTGTTGGAAGAGCATTGGTTCAGTATGTGGGCGGAAGACCTGGCGTTGGCATCCATGCTGAAGTGCTGGACGCTATGAGGAGATCAGACGACGAGTCACCTTTGTATGACCTGGTTGTTGTCGATGAGGCGCACCGCGTTCCAAACGAGGAATATCCCATTGGTGGACTTTCACAAGTTGACGCTGTCTTGCGCGCCGGGCGTGCCGTTGTCTGCCTTTTGGACGAAGGCCAAATTCTGAACGAGGACGACAATGGAGACCGCCAGACTTTCACGGCGGCATGGAAGAAATTATCCCCAAACGCGCCGATCATAGAGCTCGAACTTAACGAGCAACACCGTCTACCTCCAGAGTATTCCGACTGGTTAGAAGAGTTTCTGAGAGGTAGCACCAAACGACCACCAGCTACTTATGATTTTCGCGTGGTCTCATCGCCGGAGGAGTTAGTTGAACTTCTGAGATCGCATTCGGTGACGGGTGACTGCGGTGTGCTTGCGTCGTATACGTTCAGTAACGGGCGGCGATCAAACACAGCACGTGTACCATCTTTGGGAATTCATTGGCTGATGCACAAAGAGGATTACAATCTTTGGTGGCGCGACCGCGCGATACGTCATCGCTTCGATAGATGTGCATCAGTCTATGGCTGTCAGGGATTCGAACTCGACTACGCAGGTCTTTTCTGGGGCCACGACCTTGCGGTGCGCGGTAGCGAAAGCGGACTCACGTTCGATCTATGTGAGCCGCATGATGTGAGGGATGATATACAACTCGCGTACGGTCGACGGCTGCGGAAAATGGCAGACGAGGCAGTTGCTAATGGTGACAGTAGACTGAGGCAAGATGTTGTGCGCCGTCTTATTAATCGCTACCGAATTCTGCTATCGCGAGGACGCAAAGGTACGATCGTCTATTGTGAGGAGCCGGAAACTGCTGAAACCTTGCGGGCGCATCTCAATCCCAGCGATTCTTAGAAACCGCCGTGACAGATCGCACAGCTCTTGATATTTTGTAACCGGACTCGCAGGCTCGGAAGACCTGCGTTGGCATGGCGTCGAACAGCAAAGGTCGGGGCAATGAAACCACATCTCAAAGGCCGAAGCACTCACCTGAGAGGTACGCTAGAAACCGTGACAGGAGTCGCCCTGGTCGAAGGCCACGAGGCGGGTGGCTGTCCGCGCTACATCGGGGAGACCGAAGTCTGGTGGGAAGAGCAAGAAACCGTCTATCGCGGCGGCCACCGTGTTTGGGTGGACTATGATGGTAACGAGTGGCGCGAGTCACGGGTCGAGTGGCGCGAGTGTGACGAGGCGTGCGATGAACCTGTGACCGGAAAGTCGCATAGCGCGCCGCGGTCTTGAACTGACGCGGCAGGCGAAGCTTCGAAACTGACGGCAGCGAGTACGAACTCCTCTCAAGATGCAGCGCGCGGAGCAACTTGATTCAGCGCGCTTGACCAACTTTTGGGCAGTTTCAATTGCGGCGGTTTTGAGCCATGAACTCGAAACCCTTTTCCCTCGGCAAAACGCAAAGGGACGGCTCCTTACTAATCAGAGTTTCCCGCGAGAACGACCACCGTTTCCCATAGAGGGGAGCAATATTTCTCCAGCCAATAGTCAGTTCGGCGAAGGCGTAGTCAGCAAGTAAACGGCAAACGAAGCCAGCCAGTGCTCGCCTTCATAATTGCCGCTCGACACGTGAGGGAGGGTTACCTTTGCATGCGCTAAAGCGGATCGGGACAGAACTCGGCGCGCCGGATCGTTTTGCGGCAAAGCAACCGCGATGTTTCGCATGCACCACGCGCGGCTCAGGTTCAAGCCGTCAAGGTGGACCAGTTTAGGATCGGTGCGATCAGTCACGATGGCCGGTTGCAGGAGCGCTTTTGGCTCGCCCCTCGAGGTGCCGGGCAGAAACCGTCGAAACCAAACCGCGAATTCTGTCTTGCTCATCACGCGGCGCATCAAGTCGGCTTCGATCAGCGCCGGTGAAAAGAAATCTTCGCCGCCGGGTTCCCATGCGGCCGGATAGTTTCGGTCGTTTGCATAATAGGTGCGGCTGCGTTCGACGATTAGATCCGCCAACTTCCGGTTGCCGACGGTGCGCGCATAGTCGAGCGCAAAGGCCAGCCCGAACGCCGTGTTGGGATGGACGCCGGTGCGAATCGGATACGTTTGTTTAGGCAGAAAGCTGAGATATTTTTCCGCGAACGCATCCGCGAGCGGCTGCAAATTTTGCGACCAGCGCTTTCCATCTGCATCATTCCACCCGTGCAATTCTTCGGCGAGCTTCAGCAACCAGGCCCAACCATAGGTCCGTTCAAACGAAGCGCGATTCGCCTGACCCAGGTAGGCCACTTCGCTCGAAATATTTTTTTGGCCCAGATTAGCGTTGAGCGCTGCGCGAATTTCACGCGCCTCGGGCAGCGCCGGAAACAAGCGCAGCAGATGAACCAGCATCCAGTGCCCATGCACTGACGAATGCCAATCAAAACAGCCATAGAACGATCCGTGCATCTCGCGCGGGCTGCGCACGTCGCCGGCATCGTTGTTCACGTGATCGAGTTTGTTTGGATACTCTTTGCGGACGCACTTCAGGGCGAGACTGGCGAAGTGCGAGGCTTCGGGTTGAGTCAGCGAAAGTTGATCCGGCTTCGTTTGTTGAGCCACGACGGAATATTCGGCCGTGAGAAGTAAGAAGGTGATCAAGACTGTCGATGTTAACTTGTGCATGGTTTATCAAGTTGCTTCTGCTTTTTTCTGTTCGTGTTAGAGCCCTGACTTTCTGTGTTCCAGGATTGTTTCCAACTCCGGCAACGCGATTAGATCTTTGGGTCGTCCGGCAGCTCGCTTCGCGTCAATTAGTTTTTCCAGAGAAAGAACGCGATGACCGTAGCCGAACATCTCTGCCTCGTCCGCATTCTCGAAGCAATCAGCGTAGACACCAACTCCCTGGACCTCGCCTAACAGATCAAGCTTGCCGACGTCAGTATCAAACGTGAAGTTCAAGCCGCGTCGAAGTGTTTCCTCGTCGAGAATAAAGGGAATGTCTTTGGGCGCCCCACGAAGAGTCGCGTTGACCGAACGCAGAGCCGCGACCACCCTAATCAAGTTCGCACTGTCGCGGGAATAGCAGATATCGAGATCCTGGGTGGGAATTGAGGAACCGTGAACGGTGGCGGCGACGCCTCCTACTAACACGCACTCAATCTGAAATTCGCCGACTAGTCTAATCTGACGCTCGACGTCTTTCATGTGGCACGTTCCGAAGCTCTGGAAATCCAGCGCAGGCTTCGGCGCAGCGCCAGAATACCGTCGACATGGCGGTCGAGTTGTTTGATTCTCTCTTCCGGAGTCAGGCGCAGATTGCTAACGGTCAACGATAGATCAATGCCGAAATCCCGCGCGGCAGCCGCGGCGGTCCCTGGCTTCGGATCGATCAGCAACATCTCTCTTTCGGTGTATTCGACCTTGTCCATTACCCACAGTCTAACAGAATTTGTAAACTGGGATAAGGTTCGCGGACCAAAGAAATACAGTTCAGAGTTCAAGCTTTAGCTTGTGCTGCTGCAATGGGCAAACTAAAGTTTGAACTCTTAACCATGCCGGACACTCGCAAACATCGTGGGGCGCATCCCGAAGATCGAAAACTATTTGCCGCCGAGCAACTGCCCGTATTGCGCCGGGCGGTCGGCGAATTGTCGTGGCTATTGACTCGTGAGTACTCGATGAAAGGGGCGCTTAAGTTAGTCGGTGACAAGTACGCACTGACCGATCGTCAACGTCTCGCAGTTTCACGTGCGGCGTGCTCGGATCAAAGCCGGGAGAGGCGGGCCGGCGCGGCGATTCAAGCCAAAGCCGTGGCCGGCGAAGGCCTCATCGTTGATGGCTTCAATTTGATCATCACGATTGAAGCCGCGTTGAGCGGCGGAATCTTGATGCTCTGTCGCGATGGATGCATTAGAGATCTCTCGAGTGTTCATGGCTCGTATCGCGCGGTAGGCGAGACCGAAACCGCGATTCGATTAATTGGCGAGACTTTCGTGGCGCTGCGGCCAGTATCCGTTGAATGGGTTTTAGATCGCCCGATTTCCAATAGCGGCCGGTTGGCCCAACGCATCCGCGACCTGGCGACTGAAAGAGGATGGAACTGGACCGTTGAAACCGTCTTCAATCCGGACGCGGCGATTTCAAGATCGAAGCATGTCGTGATTTCGTCGGACTCGCACATCCTGGACGAAAGCGAAAGGTGGCTCAACCTTAACCGCTATCTGATAGACGAAAGACTGGCCGGCTCGTGGTTGATTGATCTAAGCTGTTACGGGGCAAGCATTCTCGCGTGATGAGGTCAGTACCGGGAGCGTTAGCGATCGGGTCTCAACCCCGGACGACCGAGAGATCGAGAGAGCGAAACGCGGTCGCTATCGCTCCTGGTACTAACCTCATCACGGCGACAGAAACGGACTCAATGAAATTCTCAATCATCATTCCCGCCTACAACGAAGAGCAGTATCTCCCGCGCCTCTTGGATTCGATCGACTTGGCGCGAGCGAACTATTCGGGTGGAGTTGAGGCGGTCGAAGTCATCGTCGCTGATAATGATTCCAACGATCGCACCGCAGAGATTGCGGCAGCGCGGGGCGCGCGCGTCGTCAAAGTTGAAAAGCGCCGCATCGCTGCCGCGCGCAATGGCGGCGGTCACGCAGCTCGCGGTGAGATAGTTTGTTTTATCGACGCTGATTCAGCCATGCACCCGCAAACCTTCAACGCGATTGAAAGCACGATTGCCGGTGGACGTTACATTGGCGGTTCGACTGGTCTGACGCTGGAAAGAAAATCTTTTGGCTTGCTGGTCACTTATTGTCTTGGCGCGCCGATGGTCTGGGCGAGCGGCATGGATTCAGGTGTGGTCTTCTGTCGCCGCGAAGATTTCGAAGCGGTAGGTGGTTATGACGAAAGCTACATGTACGCTGAAGATTTACTGTTCCTGATGGCCCTGCGGCGTTTGGGCAAGACGCGCGGCCAGCGTTTGACGCGCTTGCCGGAAGTGCGGGCGCTCGGCTGCACACGCAAGTTCGATCAGTTCGGTGACTGGCATTACTTCGGCATGCTGGGACACGCGATTAAGAGTTTGATTACCGGGAACTGGCACGACGAGAAGCTCGCTGATCGTTACTGGTACAAATCCGGGCGATGATGCCAGAAGCCCGACCATCAGGGAGGGCCCCCTCGCGACATTCGTCCTGATAGCAGCCCTTGCTTACGCGCGGGCCTGACACAAAAGCCTTTCGCTTTCCGCAAACTCGCTGTAGAATCTGGCTCGCCAAATCCCGAAACAGGCTCGTGACCCGTCTAACCAATGAACGGACGCAACGTAGCGCAAACCAAACCGCATCATTCTGATCTTCACGAACGGCTGTGTCGCGCGCGCAGGTACATCGACGAATGTTATGACCTGCCTTTGGACCTGGCGGAAATCTCAAAACAAGCCTGTCTGTCGCGCTATCATTTCCTGCGCTTGTTCCGCGATACGTTCGACACCACTCCACACCAGTATTTGATCCAGCGACGAATCGAGAAGGCGAAGGAACTGCTCTGCTCCGAAAGGTTCAGCGTGACCGAAGTCTGTTTTGAAGTCGGGTTCCAGAGTCTCGGCTCTTTCAGCGCTCTCTTTCGCCGCTGCGTCGGCGACGCGCCCAATAGCTATCGCGAGCGCCAAAAACAATCCCTGCGCAAGGTGCCGGGCTGCTTCATTCTCATGTACGGGGTGAAACCGGGCGCTTGAGAGCGCGACACGGAACCGCTCGCGGTAGCGAGTGGGTAGCCGTTGCCAGTGAAACCCACTTGCTACCGCAAGCGGTGCCGTACCTTTAGCAATTTTCGAGAAGCTACTTTCCGCCAGACCTCTTATGCTCCGTCTCGAAATCTGACGGAAAGGAATGGACAATCATGATCACAAGAATGTCGCACGTGTTGATTTGGGTCAAGAACCAGCAGGAAGCTCTCGAGTTCTATCGAGACAAGTTGGGATTTGAAGTCGATACGGACGCCACGTTCGGGCCCGACTATCGCTGGCTCACCATGCGAATCAAAGATCAACCCGGCTTTGAAATTATTTTGATGGAGCCGAAGGCCGGAATGATGTTGGACGAGGAATCCGCTGCTCAATTGCGGTCGCTGGTAGACAAAGGCGTGCTCGGCGGCGGCGTCTTTGACGCGGATGATATTCACAAAACCTACGACGAGCTAAAAGCCCGCGGCGTCGAATTCAAGGGACCGCCGAGCGTTCAGTCCTGGGGTACTGCGACCGTAATGAAGGACAACTCTGGTAATTGGTTCAGTCTGAGCCAGCACCAGGAAGAACCTGTTACCTGATCGGTAATCAAGGAGAAACATCCCAATGACCAAACAGCTCGTACTCGGTACCATCCTCGGGGCGATCGTTCTATTCGTCTGGGGCGCACTGGCCTGGACGCTGATCCCCTGGCCGGGCGATCCCATAAAGATGTTCACCGATGAAGCGGCCGTAGCCCAGGCGATTACCGCCAACGCTCCCCGATCGGGCAATTACCTTTTGCCGAGCATGCCCAGGCGAACCCCGGGCATGACCGATCAGCAATACGCCGCCGCTTCAAAAGTCATGGAAGAACGAATGTCACATGGTCCGATCGTCTTCGCCGCGGTTCGTCTTGAACCATTCACCTCGATGACCAAACCTTTGCTGACTAATTTTGTGAACCAGCTCTTGCTTGCTTTGCTCGCGAGCGTCCTGTTATCGCAAACGCGCGGCCTGTCATACGGCGCCCGCATAGGGTTTGTCACCGCCCTCGGGGTGCTCATATTTTTGGGAGGGCGCGTGGATGAATGGATTTGGTGGAGCTTTGGCAACACTTACATGCTGATGCAGATGGGCGCGCTGATAATTGGTTGGTTTCTCGCCGCGCTGGTGATTGGGAAGTTTGTGAGGGGCAAGGCGACGCCTGCTTGATCTTAGACTCCGTCTTCCTTTGGGATAGGGCCGGGGTGAGGGTGCGAAGCTTAGAGGAAATTGTTTTGGATGGTCGTTCGTCTTTACCATGACAATTATTAGATCAAGGGTAGATTCAGGGAGAGGGGAAAAGAAATCAAGTCCGAGGTAAGGTATGGCAAGAATTGGAACCGGCAAAGCGAAGAAGTCGATCTACGGCGTCCATCCCGGCGTGTTGATGACTCAGAAGTGGATCGCGGATTTGAAACCGAAGACCGGCCGTTCGCTTGATGAATGGCTCAAGTTGATCAAGAAGGAAGGGCCGCCGGAAGAAAAGGAACGTCGCGATTGGCTGAAGACGAGATTCGGTTTGGGGACCAACTCTGCCTGGTGGTTGGCCGAACGCTCGCTGGGAAAGGGAGAGGAAGTTGGCGACCCGGATCAGTACCTGCAAGCAGCCGAGGCCTATGTCGACAAGATGTTTTCCGGCAAGAAGGAAACTTTGCGGCCGATCTATGATGCGCTGCTAAAACTCGGATTGAGTATGGGCAAGGAAGCGAAGGCTTGTCCCTGCCAGACGATTGTTCCGTTGTATCGCAATCACGTCTTCGCTCAAATCAAACCGACCACTCAGACGCGAGTGGACTTGGGCCTGGCTCTAGGCAACCTGAAGACACCCAAGCGGCTGATCGACACCGGCGGCTATGCGAAGAAGGATCGCATCACTCATCGTTTTGAAATAACTTCGCTGAAGGATATCGATGACGAAGTGAAGCGATGGTTGAAAGTGGCCTACGATCGGGACGCGTAGGGTTCTGTGAGCGAGATCCCAAGTTCGCAGGCTGCGTAGTCTAGTACCGATCTTAACCCCGTCAGGGGCCAAATGTTTATAGCACCAGAACCTCTCGATAGATCAAAAGCTCCTTTAGGAGCGTAATGAAATTGCGATCCAACTACGAACGTTTCGCTCCTAAAGGAGCTAAGGATCACAGAGCACAAGTGCTATAAACATCTCGCTCCTAACGGAGCGAAACCTGGGCTTTCCGCGCATCGGGTGGCAAGGCCGCGATCTTTAGCTACATGTTAAGGAGTTCCAGAATGGCCACCTCAATCAAGCCGCGCATGAGCGGCAAAGCCGTGGGCGCAAGCTCTCGATCGATTGAAAGACGTCCTTGAATGATTTCTGGAAGCGCGCTACGCTCAGCGGGCCTTCGTGGCCACTTACTCATGCGCGCGCCTTCACGTTACCTTGTTTCGCTGCTGCTTTCGATCGCGATTTTCGCGGTGCCGGGCCTTACCTGTCTTCCCCGAGCCGAGAGTTCGCAAATCGATAGAGTCGAACGACTCGACCTGCTCATCCTGCACGGGAAACTCGTTGATGGCACGGGCAACAAGCCACGCATCGCAGACATTGGCATTCGCGGCGATCGAATTGTCTTTGTGGGTGACGCACGCTCTCAGCACGATCCCAGTGTGATGCGTTTCGTTGCATCGCGCACGATCGATGCAACGGATTTGGTCGTCGCGCCGGGCTTCATCGACGCTCATACCCATACGTTGAGTGATCTCTCCGATCCGAATCGCAAAAGCAACGAAGCATATCTGATGCAGGGTGTGACGACCGTCATCACGGGCAACGATGGCGGCAGCGTGCTGAACATTGGCGAGACTCTGCGCAAGTGGGATGAACAAGGCATCGGCACCAACGCGATCCTGCTCGCCGGTCACGGCACGATTCGCGGGAAAGTCCTCGGGCCGACTGATGCCCAACCAAACGCTGCGCAGCTTGAAGAGATGAAAGCTCTGGTAGCGCGCGCGATGGATGAAGGCGCGTTTGGATTGTCGACGGGCCTTTATTACGCGCCGGGCAGTTACGCCAGGACTGAGGAAGTAATTGAGTTGGCAAAAGTCGCGGCGGCGAAAGGCGGAGTCTATGACACGCACATGCGCGACGAGAGTTCTTACTCAATCGGCCTGCTCGGATCGATCAAAGAGACGATTCGCATCGGGCGCGAGGCGAAGATTCCGGTTCACATCTCGCATATCAAAGCGCTGGGGCCGGAAGTCTGGGGTCAGAGCAAACAGGCAATCGATTTGATCAAGAAGGCCCGCGCCGAAGGTATCGACGCCACCGCCTGCCAATATCCCTACGACGCTTCGGGCACCAGCCTGCAGGCTTCGCTGGTGCCCCGCTGGGCGGAAGTCGGCGGGCGCAATGAGTTGCTATCGCGCATCGACAATTTGGAGATAAGGCCCAGACTGCTGGCTGAAATGACAGCCAATCTCAAGAAGCGCGGCGGCGCTGAGACTTTGCTGGTCACGGACGCGCGCGATCGTAACCTGGTTGGTAAACGGCTCAACGAAATCGCGAAAGAGATGAACAAGCCGCCGGTCGAAGCCGCTTTGGAATTGATCAAGCTCGGCAACATCGGCGTGGCGTCATTCAACATGAACCAGAAAGACATTGACCGGTTCATGAAACAGAAATTCATGATGACCTGCTCGGACGGCTCGACCGGCCATCCCCGCAAATATGGCACCTTCCCACGCAAGCTGCGCGAGTATGTCTACACCCAAAAGCTAATCAGTCTGCCTTTCGCTATCCGCAACAGCAGTGCGCTCACGGCTGAGACTTTTCGGATTCCCGAACGGGGTCTGATTCGCGCCGGCTACTTTGCCGACGTGATCATCTTTGACGAGAAAACGGTGGCCGATCGCGCGACGTACGAACAGCCTGAATTGTTGGCCGTAGGGATGCGGTACGTGATCGTGAATGGGAAGATCGCGGTTGAGAACGGTACGTACACAGGTGCGCTCGCCGGCCGGGCGTTACGGAAGTGAGGTCAGTACCACCTGCGTGAGCGGGTGGATCAATCATTCAATTTCCAGGTTCACGGGCCGTCTCCTGATGCTTGAGTGTCTAACCCACCCGCTCACGCAGGTGGTACTGACCTCATCACTTCATAAATGCTTTTCATTGCGCAGCTTTCCGCCTTGTAGTAATTTATGCGCGCTTTTTAAGTAATTCTCTTCCTAGCTCTAGAACCCCGAACGAAGGAGAATCAAGAATGAAAGCAAGAACCATTTTCGCAGCGATTGTTTTGCTCAGTGTCGTAGCCATCGCCGGCGCCGTGCCCGACCAGCCCAACATGCAGGCAGCGCGCGGGAACTTAATAAACGCGCGAAACGAATTGCAGAGAGCGCTGGCTGATAAAGGCGGGCACCGCGCCAAAGCCATCGGCCTGGTGAATAGCGCCATTGCTGAAGTCAACGCAGGGATCGCATTCGATCGCCGTCACAATCACTCGAGTTCAGTCACGCCGGAAAGTTTGTTTGCCGGAACTCCGGATCAACCCCATATGCAGAATGCTTTGAACGCGCTCGAAAGAGCGAAAGACGATCTTGATCGCGCAACGGCTGACAAAGGCGGACATCGCGCAAAAGCGCTTGACTATGTTAAGGACGCAATCAGCGAAGTTAAGAAAGGTATCGAAGCCGGGCGCAACTAAAAGAGCACGCGCTCTCAATTGTCGTCGTTCATCGCCAGGGTCTTGGGTCCGTTTAGATCGACCGCGGCAACGAGGTCAGTACCACCTACGTGAGCGGGTGAATCAAACACTCAATCGGTGGGTTGACTGGTTCTCCCACCCGCTCACGCAGGTGATACTGACCTCATTATGAAAGCAGTCATCTTCGATCAACACGGCGGTCCCGAAGTACTTAAACTCGCCGAAGTCGCCGACCCCTCGATCAAAGCCGACGAGGTTTTGATCGAAGTGCGCGCCTGTGCTTTGAATCATCTCGACGTGTGGGTGCGTGGTGGATTGCCGGGGATCAAGATTCCTCTGCCGCATATTCTCGGCAACGATATCGCCGGGGTTGTTAACAAAGTTGGGGAGTTGGTGACCTGGGCGCACCCGGGTGACGAAGTAATGATTCAACCCGGAGTGTCTTGTGGTCACTGTGTCGAATGCCTGGCGGGCCGCGACAACATGTGCGACGACTACGACATCCTTGGCTATCGACGCGACGGCGGATATGCCGAGCTGGTGGCCGTGCCCGGCGTCAATCTGATTCCCAAGCCGCAGAATTTGAGCTGGCCTGAAGCGGCCGCGCTGCCGCTGGTAACGCTCACCGCGTGGCATATGCTCGTTTCGCAGGCCAGGTTACAAGCCGGTGAGGATGTGCTGATTCATGCGGCCGGCAGCGGCGTCGGCTCGGTGGGGATTCAGATCGCGAAGTTGTTCGGCGCGCGTGTGATTGCCACCGCGAGTTCAGAAGAGAAGCTGGCCAAAGCGCGCGAGCTGGGCGCAGATGAAACTGTGGATTACACGCGCGACGATTGGCCGAAAGAAGTTAAGCGCCTGACGAATCGCCGCGGCGTAGACGTAGTCTTTGAACATACCGGCGAAGCCACCTGGCCCGGATCGCTTGTGTCTTTGAAAAAGGCCGGGCGGCTGGTCACCTGTGGCGCGACCAGCGGCTTTGACGCGCGCACGGATCTGCGGCAAGTGTTCTATCGTCATCTGACGATTCTGGGATCGATGATGGGATCGAAAGCGGAACTGCTCGCAGCCATGAAGTTCATCGAGAGCGGAAAGATTCGCGCGGTCGTCGATCGCACGCTGCCGCTGGCTGAAGCGAGGAAGGCTCATGAGTTGATGGAAGATCGGGCGCAGTTTGGGAAGCTGGTGCTCGTGCCATGATGTGTCATAGAGCGAGGCAGGAAACTGACGGGGCAGTAGCCCGACCGTCAGGGAGGGGCGTCACCAAGCAAGACCATCATTCATCATCGTCTAATCGAAACAAGTCGTCGCCCTGCCCCAACATCGTATATTCAATCGCCTTTGCCACATCTTTCTCTTTCCACAAATAGACCGTGCTGCCATGACGAACCCACGGTTTCACGTTGACGGGCATTAGTTTTGCTCGGCGCAAAGCTCTGGTTGCGTAAGACTTGAACGCGTCGAGCACAGGTTCAGGGTCCTGCATGGCGGTAACGACCGTGTGAACGTGGTTAGTCCTAACATTGATTGCGCGAAGGAGGTATGGTCGATAGTCGCAAACTTCCCGAATGGCCCTTTCTACAACCTGCCTCTGTTTTGCATTCAGAGTAATCGGTGGATGCTTGAGTAATCCGTGGTCTGACTGTTGAAGCCTTGGGTTTGAGGAAATCTTTGGAGTACCGTACACGTTGTTGTTGCGATCCATGGAGCCTCGCTCGTCACCATGCAACCATGTTCCATAGGTTCGGAGGGTAATGAGATAAGCGAGCGGAAACTCGTTGTCATCGAAGTCTCTCATGCCGCATAAGAATTACGCCCTCCCTTACGGTCGGGCTACTGCCCCGCTCCGCGCCTCCATAAACTAGTCGCTAAAGACTCGGAAAGGTCCGCCTGATTGAAAATGAAGAGATGTTATTTCCCCGAATAGTCCTCAACCTTAAATCGTTTTTGCAGTGCGGCCATCTGTGCCGGCTCAAGATCGAAGTTCGATCCGCCGATCACTTTTTTGTTTCCGTCAGTCGTTACCCAATCGACGACTTTCGGCGCGTTGGTGCGTAAGGCGGCTGAGTCCTCACTGGTCAATTCCTTGCCGTCCTTGCGCGCGAATATCCAGACATGCGTGAAGCGACCGTCGCGAATGTATTTCAAGTCGCGTTCAAATTGAGTAGCCGGCGTCGACTCAGGCCGGTAGGTTGAGTTGTCCGGCGTGTCGTCGTCGGCTGTCTTGCGGTGGCAAGCACTGAACGAGATCGCCATTGCTGCGCTTAGAAGGATAAGAAAGGTTGCTTGAAATGGCTTTCGCATTGTCTTTCACCAATTAAGTTGTGAGCCCTCCCTCACGGCCGGGCCAGTGCCCGAATAGGCGACCGCCCGCGCTTCAGTATTAGGGTGAGTTGTCGTCATCTGCGCCGCCCTGATCCGGGTCATCGTGCTTTTCTTCCGGTGGCGGCTCGGCTTTCTGATCTCGAATGTAGAACACGCTGCAATCGGCATCTTCATACTTTTTGTCGAACCAGCCACTGCGCAGCGCGTTGTCGATGAAACTTTCGTGATCTTTGTTGTCAGTGAAAACCCAGCGAGAACCAAAACGATCACGAATCAGCGGCCCCGGATCTTCTTCGTCACCCGTCGTGATCCCATCATACAGTTTAGATAAGTCCGCACTCTTGTCCATCAGATAGGTTGGATCGAGTCCTGAGGCGTAGACATGCGTCGGATCGTAATAGAATAGGCGCGGAAAATCATCCCAGTCGGTATTGAAAACCATCTCGCCGGGCGGCACATTCGCACGCAAATAGGCGGCGCCCTTCGCGTAATAGTCGCGCGGATCACTCTGGTTAATGTCGTGCGCGGTGCGATAGACGTTCGCAAACAACGCCAGCCCCAGAGCTAACACCACCAAACCGACCTTGACCCATCGCCAGGTCTCGTCAATCTTAATCTCTTTTTCCGAGGCCGCCGTTTCGTGTCGATCGAGGAATGGTTGCAAGTCCTCCATCACAGAATCGGGCAGGTGCGTAAACACCGCGCGGCCGCGCCAGTAGTTTTCCAAAGTGAACGCAGCGAACAGAACTGCGAACGGTGGAAAGTATTCCGCAAAGCGTTTCCAGCGCGCGGTCATCAGCAGCAACAGCGTGGACAGGATAAGAAAGTACAGCGGCCTTTGCGTGCGCTTGCGGTCCGTGCCGTCAAAAGCGAGATAGCCAACCAGCATCGCGGCCAGCGCCACGTAACAGTTGACGAGGAACTCGCGCGTGTCGTACGGGTACCATTCGTTGCCGACCTTGGTCGAAAAGTCATTGGCGGTGATCTTCACGCGCGCATGTTCATAAAAGAGATAAAGGTTGTGTGGAAAATATGGATTGATGACGAGTCCCAATCCTGATCCAAGCAGAACCCAGGCCAGCGGGCGCCACTCAAAGCGCTCCTCAGTCCAGCCGGTTACAATCGTCCAAATTGCGGCCGCCATGATCAGCAGCACGAACATGTCGTAAGTCAGCGCAAACACAAATGCCAGCGGCAGGAGTTGCCAGAACTTTTTTTCAAACAGGAGATAAGTCCCGATCACCAGGAAGATGATCGCGAAGGGCGGCGCCTTGGTCATGTTCATCCGGTAGAGAAACGGCGCTGAGCAGCCCAGCAGAGCGAGCAACCAGATCAGTCGATAGCGGATTTCATAACGCACTACCAGCCAGTAACAGGAAAAAACCGCCAAGCTGGCGAATAGAAATGCAGCGACCTTTGCTCCAGTTTGTAGATCCCGAAACCAGGTGAACGGAATCAGGATGATGTGAAACAGCAGGTGATGATCAACGTATTCGCGCGGGCTGAGCGTGGTTAGCGGCAGCCACGGGAACGCAGGTGGATGAAGATGGCCTGCGCGCATATTCTCCCAGACCAGCCGCGCCCACTTGATGTGGTAATAGCCGTCAAAATCGCCGCAGCATATTGCCGTTGTGGATTGGAACTGGAGCCACCAGAAGATCACCGCGATGGCGATGCCCCCGGCCACGAGGTCGGCTGTGCGCAAGGCTGACTCTGATTTGATCCAGTTTGCGGCCGGCGGTTTTTTGGCGGCTGCGATCTCGTTTGGTGGTTCCTGGATCTCTTCCATGACGCTTGCGGAAGAATGCCGGAAGGAAACAAACAAATCAACTGGTTTTTAGATTCGTAGCAGAGACTCTGGTCCGTGGCTGGGTCGATCCCAGGACAGACTGGATGTTTGTCGCCTCTGCGGTTTGTTCGCTCTTGTCTGTGGGACTGTCAGCTACAAAACTGGAGTTTGGGTTACCAAAGACTGATTTGAATTTGAGATCTCAGCTTTAAATTTCAGATTTCAGATTTGAGCCGAGAAGGCCTGAAGTTTTGAGATTTGACGATTCAGCCCAGCAGTTCATTCATCAGAAGCAGCAACTCTGACGGGTCGATTGGCTTGGTGAGGTGAGCATTGAATCCGGCTTGCAAAGCACGGCCGCGATCGTCGTACTCGGAATAACCCGTGACGGCGATTATGGGGATGCCCTGATATTCTGCGCGCCGCCGCAGCGTCTCAGCCAATTCGTAACCATTCATTTCGGGCATGCCAATATCAGAGATGATCAGATCAAAGGCTTTTTCGTTCGCGAGTCGCAGAGCGGCCGGCGCCGAATCTGCGAGAGCTACATCGTAGCCGGCATGCTTGAGAAAGAGCCCAATCATTTCGGTGACATCGGGGACGTCATCAACGACCAGGACGCTGCGCTTAAATTTCCGCGAACCTTGTTTGCGTTTGCCCCGTCTTCTGGGCGGAGTCGTTGTGGCAACGCGGGCGAAAGCCCGATTAGGCATAATCAGAGCGGCCGGCGCGATTTGATTTGTAGAACGATCCTGACCAATCCCTTGACCGCGGATCAAAGCTCCAGCAGGAGTTTGTTTGAGCATCTCGTTGCAGAGTCTTGCGAGTATTTGCAGCCGACACTCACGAACGTTCGCAAGTCGCGCTGCCATCAGTCGGGGCCTTTCCCTCGGCATCCAGGGGAAATTGGGGAATCTGTCTTAAGGGGGCCACTAATTTAACTCAAAACGAGCGAGGCTGTCTATATAGTGCGAGCCATTTTGTGGCCGCGGTGGCCCGCGCGTAAATTATCCGCACGAGGCACGGCTCTCTTGATGTCGCGTGATATTCTTACGAATCATGATGGGGCAACTGGACGCGCGCTACCGGCTAATTGGTTTGTTGCCGCTGACATTCTTTCTGGCCCAGACGATCCACTACTGGCGGGTTGGCGGAATGGGTAACCTACTCTGGATGTGCAATGTCGGAAACCTGCTGCTGGCGATCGGACTCTTTCTCAATCATCGCGAGTTGATCAGGGCGGCGGCCATCTGGACGATTCCCGGTCTGCTGATCTGGATCCGCTACGTTCTGTTTGAATATGACTTTGTAGTTTCATCCGCACTGGCGCACGTCGGCGGAATAATCGTGGCCTTGATCGTTTTGCGCCGCGTACGTATGGATCGGATCGCCTGGGGCTATGCTTTCGTCTGGTACTTGTTCATGGAGGTAGCATCGCGCCTGACGACCGATCCCAGATTGAACGTGAACGTGGCGCATCGCATTCAAACCGGTTGGGAGAACGCATTCAGCAGCTACTGGAAATTCTGGATCGTGATGACTTCACTGGTGGCTGTTTGCTTGTGGGTGATCGGACTAATCCTTTCCTGGATCTGGCCGGCGAGTGAGAGTGAGGAATTGGTTTGAGTGGCACAGACTTCAGGAATCATTTGACTAATGATTTTCTAACCGGCGAAGCGGTTATGCAACACAGCCCAGGGTTGCCGCGTCGCGCGGCTACCCTGGGATTGAGTTCGATTCCGATGTAACCCCAAAGGGGTTGCACAACTTTTTGGACAAATGGGAACGCAACCCCGTCAGGGTTGCTATCGCTATGCTCGCAAACACCCAGGGTAGCCGCAAAGCGGCAACCCTGGGCTGTGTTCCATAACCGCTTCGCGGTATAAAACCTGAGATCGCCCTTAATCTCAGCTTCAGATTCTAACCGCATTCAACTTTTATCAAACGTCCTAAATCCTGCCCAACCTAATCCTTATTTCAGCTCGGCTGCCTGGGGACTCAGGATCAACAAGTGCCAGCGCGAAAACGTTTTGATCAGCTCGCTGCGCACACTGACGTACGCAGTTTCTATGTACATCTTATCGGGCGAGGGCCATTCGAGGCGCACGATTGGATTGAATGAAACCGGGAGCGCGGCAGCTGTCGCTGTGGGCGTGGGCGTGGCGCCGGGCTTGGGCGGCGAGTCGGCCGGCTTACTTTTCCCGGGCGCGGATTTTTCATCGAACGCTGCCGAAGCTGTCACCAGTCGCTCGCGCAGTTCAATGCGCGCTTGCGTCGGAGCTTTGCTGGCCGCGTCGTAGATCCCGATACTGGCTCCGAATGCGGTTGCCACTTTCGCAGAGTCGGGTGACCACACCGGCGGTGCTTCGGCCAAACCATCGTCCAGCAGACGCTCTTCACCATCAATTGAAGAGATCACGCGTGGCCGGCCCGCCGGAGTCTTGAATTCTCGCTCGCGTGCCTGCCACTCACTTTCCTTGCACGCCAGAGCAGCCAGCGCATGCGTGTCCGGCGCCCACGAAAGCGCAAAATAGATCAATCCATCGCGTGTCGTTAATGGGTGCAAATCGTAACCGTCACGATTGCACTGATAAACCTGTTCAGTACTGAAGACTGCCACCGGGGCGAAAGCCGGCGCCACCGTCGGCGCGGGCGCGGGCGCGCCAGGCGAGGCGGAAGGGAGGACCGGCATTATCGGTTCGATGGGCGTCGGACTGGGTTGTGCTTGCACACTCCGGCGACCTACAAACGCGATGTAACCACTGTCCGCTGACCAGACGACCGAATCCTGAAATACGACGGCGAGTTCGGGAGGCGTCACATCGCGCAGAAAATTTCCGTCGGTGGAATAGAGATCAATGCTAAAGGTCTGTGAAGGTTCGTCCGTCGTGTTGTAGAGCGCGAGCGCCCGTTGGTTGTCGGGCGATGCTATGGTGCGCACCAGAGCATAATCCGGATGACGCTTGTCAAAGTCCGCCTGAATCGCTGGATTAATGGTTTTGGTTTCTTCGGCTACAAGGTTGGGCGGCGGTTGCACGTCCGCTTGAAAACTAAAAGCGAGGCGGCGGGCTGGAACATCACGCAACTGGCGCGGCCGCACACCCTGCGAATCGCTGCTGCTGCGGCATCCCACCGCTAACAGGAGCGCGACGATGCTGAGCATTGAAACAAACATCGATGCTCGGAAAGCAAGCGGACGAGACGAATAGCCGCGCCGGCGGATCGACCGCGGGCGAATTGGTGACAAAGAATCTTTGGCGTTGCTCAAGCCTGCAAACATCCGGGTCGATCTTAGGAAGGGCAGTTAATAGTGTCAATACGTCGAAGTGATTGAGCTTTGCTTCAATTTGAAATCTCATTAGCACCGCCCTTCAATGCGGTGCTATGGCAACCTGACAATCTGACATCAACCGTCGAAACGGTTCACGAGACTAATCGACTCGGGGGTAAACACCTGGCTGAAGCCAGGTGCTAATGAGATTCATTTCAATTCGAACTGCGACCGGCTTGTGGCTAGTGTCGGCTGCGGGATCAGACGTGCTGACGCCAGCCGCGCCATCAGTCAAAATCTCGCCGGCCAGCCCCACATCCAGCGCAAAGAGCGCGCGAATAGTGCTGCGCGGCGACAGGTGATCTTCGTCTGACGCGTCGTCGTCTACGCAGTTGTGTTCCAGGGCGCGCGCCAGCCGGCGCGGCAGCGGTTCCCAACTCGGTGTCTCCTTGATGAACTCGCGTGCAGCCATCATGCCGACCAGATCGCACGAGAGTTCTTCGGCGCGTTGTCCCTGAATGCGCAATCCAATGCGCATGGCCGCGCGCGCCCCGATCGCGCGAAACAAAGGCCGCAGAGATTCACTCTGCCCGCTGGCGATGTGGGTAAGCTCGTGCGCCAGAACGCTGATCATGGCTTCGTCAGATCGCAGGCCGGCGAGAAAGATTGTGCCAAACTCGATCGTGCGCGACTCGCGCAAGAGGACCGATGCGTTGTCTCGTGAATCAACATCGGGCTTAATCCGCCGCACAGCTTCAACCCGCGCGGTGGCTGCGTTCACGCGCGCGCGCGTCAGGGCGGTCCCATATAAGTTGTATTCCCGGGCCAACTGCACGAGCGCGCTTGTGACCAGCCTCCGCGTGGCCGGCAACACGCGCTCAGCCCGCCGCAGACCCGTCACGGCATCAGGATGGCCCACGGGCAAGGACGGGCGCGTCTGCATTTCGTCAATCGGCATGCTGCCGAACGGATCGCGAATCCGCTCGGCGCAGGTTTGGCCGATTGCCCGCTCGACCAGACGGCGATCTGCCGCAGTAAATGCTTTGCGCGCAGTCGATGAATGCGCGCCATTTCTCGAAACGCGGCGATGCTGTCCGAGGGACAGAGGGGCCAGGACAAATTGAGCGAGGAGAAAGATCGCCAATGGCAGAGAGAAGGAAGGGAACCTACAACGAGTATGGTTTCCGCTTGAGTTAAAGCCTCTGGATTTTTGTCTCACGTTACTTATGACGCCACTCCGGCTTTCGCTTTTCCATGAATGAACGCACGCCTTCGTGTGCGTCTTCTGTTTTCATCAATTCGTGCAAATAGAGATTCTCGACTTCGCCCAGGACTCTCTGAAAGTTGTTCCCGGTTCCCAAATCAAGCGCGGTCCTTGTCATCGCCAAAGCCGCCGCGGAAAGATCGCGCAGCTTAGCCAGCACACTCAGCAACTTCGGCTCGAGTTCGGCGACCGGAACCAAATAGTTCACCAGTCCCAGGCGCAAGGCTTCAGCGCCGTCGATCATTTCCCCTAACATGATCAGTTCGCGCGCGCGCTTTTCACCGATGATGCGCGGCAGAAGGATCGCCGCCACCGGCGGAAACACGCCGAGTTTTATCTCGGGCTGTCCGAACCGGGCGCGCTCGCTGGCAATGACGATGTCGCAGGCGGCCACCAGTTCGCAACCACCACCCAGCGCCGGTCCATCAACTAACGCGATTACTGGTCGAGATATTTGGGCCAGGAGCCGGAACACGGAATGAAAAGCGTCGAGCATTTGAAAGACCGTTTCAGGCACATGCTCCTCAACGGCGACCCCGGCGCTGAAGGCCCGCGTCTCCGGCGCGGCGTCGAAAACAATCGCGGCCAGATCGCGATGCGGCAGGCACTGGTTCAGCGCCTCTCCCATCTCGCGCATCATCGCAATGCTAAAGACATTGAGCGGTGGCCGCGCAAATGTGATCCGCGCGACGCGGTCTTTGATCGTGAATTTGAGGTGCTCGAATTCCTTCGTCATTCGGTCTCGTCATTTACAGACGACGGACTCACACCTGTGATCCGCATGAACTCTCGTCGCAGCGCCGACGCCAGCAGCGCGGCTTGCAACGGTGCGAAGATCTTTTCGAGAATCACAACAGTTTCGCCTTTTTTAGTGATCGGCTTGCGATAATCGACGTTTTGCAAAGTCGCAGTGGTCAGACTGTGAACCACAGCTTCACTAAAACCGTATTAGCCATTCAGGAGCTTCAGTTCATCATCGGAATCTTTACGGCTTTATCCTTCGCCGTCTCAATCGCTTCTTCATAACCCGCATCAACGTGTCGCGCAATCCCTGTCCCCGGATCGTTCGTCAGCACGCGATTCAGACGCTTCGAAGCTTCGTCGGTTCCATCAGCAACTGACACCTGACCCGCATGAAGCGAGTACCCAATCCCTACGCCGCCGCCGTGATGAAACGAAACCCAACTCGCGCCGCTCGCAGTGTTCAAGAGCGCGTTGAGAATAGGCCAGTCAGCAACCGCGTCCGAGCCATCTTTCATGTTTTCGGTTTCGCGATAAGGCGACGCGACCGATCCGGTGTCGAGATGATCGCGACCGATGGCGATTGGCGCTTTCAGATCGCCACGCCGGACGAGTTCGTTAATTGCTTCCCCCATCTCAGCGCGCTCGCCGTAACCGAGCCAACAGATGCGGGCCGGCAGTCCCTGAAAGTGCACCCGGTCGCGCGCCAGGCGCAGCCAGCGATTCAACGTTTGGTCTTCCGGAAAAAGTTCGAGTGCCAGGTCATCGGTCTTGCGAATGTCTTCGGCCTCGCCCGATAAAGCGACCCAGCGGAAAGGGCCCTTGCCTTGGCAGAAGAGCGGGCGAATGTATTCAGGCACGAAACCGGGAATTTCAAAAGCGTCCTTCACTCCAGCATCGAACGCCATCTTGCGAATGTTGTTGCCGTAATCAAACGCAATCGCGCCGGAACGCTTCAGCGCGAGCATTGCCTCAACCTGAATCGCCATCGATTCCATCGCGCATTCGGTGTAAGCGTGCGGATCGTCCTCGCGCAGTTTGGCGGCCTCTGCCAAAGTAAACCCGGCAGGAACGTAACCGTTCAGAGGATCGTGAGCGCTGGTTTGATCAGTAACCGCGTCAACCTTGATTCCGCGGCGCACGATCTCTGGCAGCACTTCGGCGCAATTACCAACCAGGCCAACTGAAACAGCCTTGCTCTGTGCAAGCGCGTCGTCACAAATGTCGAGCGCTTCGTCAAGGTTCAGCGCCAGGTGATCGCAATAGCCGCCCGTCACGCGGCGTTCGATGCGAGCCGGATCGACTTCAACGCCAAGAAAGACCGCGCCGTTCAGCGTCGCTGCCAGCGGTTGTGCGCCGCCCATGCCTCCCAGACCACCAGAAAGCAAAAGCCTCCCACCCAATGTGCCGCCGAAATGCCTGTCGGCCATCGACGCGAATGTTTCGAACGTACCCTGCACGATGCCCTGTGTGCCGATATAGATCCAGCTTCCGGCAGTCATCTGGCCGTACATCATCAGCCCTTTGCGTTCGAGCTCATGAAAATATTCCCAGTTGGCCCAGGCGCCGACCAGATTCGAATTCGCGATCAAAACCCTTGGGGCATATTCGTGTGTGCGAAAAATGCCCACCGGCTTTCCCGACTGCACCAGCAAGGTCTCGTCGTTTCCCAGGTCTTGCAATGATCGAACAATCGCGTCAAACGATTCCCAATTCCGCGCGGCCTTTCCGGCGCCGCCATACACGACAAGATCCTCCGGCCGTTCAGCCACATCAGGATCGAGATTGTTCATCAGGCAGCGCAGCGCCGCTTCCTGATGCCAGCTTTTGCAGTTGAGTTTCGCGCCGCGGGGCGCGCGAATTATTCTTGCTGTCATGGGAAGTTCATCTTACCTGATCGACTGGACATTTTCATGCTGGTTTAATTTCCAGGTGCGCTCGCAGTTGGGATATTAGGATCGTGGCTCTAACCCAGTGATTAGTGTTTGCCCAGTGATTAGTGTTTGAGTTCAGGAGGAAAACCGTTTGAAACGGTTTACGAGTTATGTTGAGCACTAAAATCACCGGACTGAAGCCGCCGTGCTAATGAAGACTATGACGGACAAACTGCTATCAATGTCGTGCTCAAATCTTGCCGCTCGAACCCTCGTGCGCTACTGTATAGCCCTGCACCCGAAGGCGACCGGTTTTTTCTAGAAAGGGTTTGACGAAAATGAGGGCAGTCAAATTTCATCGCAAGGGCCAGGGTTTCATTCGTGCTTTCTCATTCTCACTTTGTTTCTTACTCGTATTTGGGCAATTGCTCGCTCTTGGCGGGCAGCGTAATCCAAAACAGAAGAGCCAGGCGTTGTCCGGAGACCAGCGCATCGCTCACGTGCTCTCGCGCCTGACCTTCGGAGCGCGGCCGGGTGATTTCGAACGAGTTAAGAGCATGGGCATTGAGGCCTTCATCAAGCAACAACTGGATCCGGATTCACTGGATGTCACTCCGCTGATTGCCAAACTCAAAAGACTGCCGACTCTGGGCATGGCCACGCCAGTGATCATCGAACAGTACACACCACCAAAGCCGGGCGCCGTGCCATCACCGATGCCCGCAAAGACCCCCGACAATTCAAATCAGCCGGCTCAGAGACTGATTGCGCAGAGTCCGCCAAATTCTTCGGGGCAGGTGCCGCAGATAGCCAATGCCAACATGTCTGCGATGCAGAGCGAGATGCAGAGGGAGGCAAAGAATGAAGTTGCGGGCAGGATGCCCGCGCTCCCCGACGTTGCGCCCAAACCAACGCCGCTGCCAAAGAACCCGCAGATGGTCGTGACTGAGTTACAACGCGGAAAACTGTTGCGCGCTGTCTACAGCGAACGGCAGTTGTACGAGGTGATGGTCGACTTTTGGGAAAACCATTTCAGCATCTTTGCGAACAAGGACGACGATCGCTATCTCCTGACCGGTTACGATCGCGAAACGATTCGGCCGTTTGCCATGGAGCGGTTTCGCGACTTGCTGGGGGCCACCGCGCACTCGCCGGCGATGCTCTTCTATCTGGATAACTGGCGGTCGAGCGTGCCGCGTCCTTATGCGGCAACCAAAGACAAGCCCGCCGGTATTGATGGTGGCCTCAACGAAAACTACGCCCGCGAGTTAATGGAGTTGCACACGCTGGGCGTCGACGGCGGCTACACACAGAAAGATGTGCAAGAGGTCGCGCGTTGCTTCACGGGTTGGACAATTCAAAAGCCAAATGAGCAGGGATTGTTTCTATACCGGCCCGGACTGCATGACGATGGTGAGAAGATCGTTCTGGGTCACAGAATTCTTCCCGGCGGTGGTCCCGCGGACGGCGAACGCGTTCTCGACATTCTGGCGACGCATCCGGCCACGGCGCGTTTTATCGCCACCAAGCTCGCCCGCCGTTTCATCAGCGACGAGCCGCCGCCGTCGATCATCGATCGGGCCGCAGCGGTATTTCTGAAAACTGATGGATCGATCCGCGAGACGCTGCGCGCGATTATCACCTCGCCTGAGTTCTTTTCTCCGGCAGCTTACCGGGCCAAGATGCGTTCGCCTTTTGAGTATGTCGCCGCCTCGATGCGCGCGTTGAATGCCGAAACCGATGGTGATCGGCCGGTGCTGGATGCCATCGGACGCATGGGCCAACCGGTTTTTGGGCGCATCACGCCGGACGGCTACGCCGATCGCGCGGACCAGTGGCTGGCCAGCGGCGCAATGATTGTGCGCTTCAATTTCGCCAGCGCCCTGGCCACCAATCGGATCAAGGGAACGAAGATCGACGTGGCGAAACTTCTTTCCGGCGTTGACGAAGCAAAGAAAGACTCTGTCGCTGCGAAGTTGATAAGCCTGATAGTTTCGGGTGATCTCTCCAAGGGGACTCGAACGGTTCTGGAAAAGAATTTGCAGTCGGAAGTGCCGGTTAATCCGTCGACGCCGGCGACGAAATCGGGGACCAACGTTTCAGTTGGATATGACCGAAACGGCGCGCCAGGACCACCAGCGCCGGCGGCAAACTACGTCACAGAATTAATCACGCTCTTGATCGGCTCGCCGGAGTTTCAGCAACGATAAATGCGCGCCTCACCCTCGTTGCCTCCGAACCTGTTCCGAGTTTTTCTCTGCACAGTCGTTGTGCTTCAACCCATCGCGGTGCTTGCTCAGCGGAGCGGAAAGACTTCGCGCCGCGCGACTGTAACCGTCTATTTCAAACCCGGTCACCCCGCAAATCGTTTCACTCCAGCGCACGCGCTCGGCGCGGCGGTCGATGGTCACGACAAAGGGGTCATCGATCTCCAACTCACCTCGCCGAACATTCAGGCGATGTTGTCCGCCGGCTTCAAGTCTCTGAGTTATCGTCTGCGCACGGAGCTCGCCAACGATGCGTGGCATTGGAATTCCCAGGGTAGTTGGAGCGACGCAAACAGCCGACAAGGTTACTGGACGTCGGACGACAAATCGGCAGTTCCGACACAGCTCGCGTACGGTTATCGGCTGCCGCGCCGGGGCAATACGATTGATCAGGCGAACGACGACGGCTATTCGCGGTTGGACGATGGCGACCAGGAAAGCTTTTGGAAAAGCAATCCTTATTTGGATCGAACGTTTACTAGTGAGCACGACTCACTTCACCCGCAGTGGATTGTGATCGAGTTCGAACAGGCCATCCCAATCAATGCTGTGCGCCTGGCCTGGGCCGAGCCGTTCGCGACGCGCTATCAAATTCAATACGGAAATTTTGACGACGTGAGTGACATCGCGTTAAATCCGCCCGGCATGTGGCAGGACTTTCCGCGCGGAGTGACTCGTGACGGTCATGGCGGTGAAGTCGCACTGCGCCTGTCGGCGAAACCAATCAATGCTCGCTGGCTCCGCATTCTCATGACTGAGTCATCAGGCAGTTCATCCGGCTCCGTCAATAGTATAAGCGACGTTCGCGATCGACTCGGCTTTGCGGTGCGCGAAATTTACGCGGGTGTAATTAACAGCCGGGGTGAGTTCAGCGATCAGATTCGTCACGGCGCTGGTCGCCAGAGTCAAACAATAATTCATGTGTCATCCACCGATCCCTGGCATCGTGAATCCGATTTGGATGCAGGGGTCGAGCAGCCGGGCTTTGATCGCATCTTCCAGGACGGGCTGACGAATAGCCGGGCCGTGCTCTTGCCGACTGGTTTGCTTTACGACGAGCCGCAGAACGCCGCGAACGAGATACGCTACCTGCGCGCGCGCGGCTACAACTTCGATCGCGTCGAGTTGGGCGAAGAGCCGGATGGCCAGTACGTCACGCCCGAGGATTTTGGCGCGCTCTACCTCGAATGGGCTGACGCAATTCATCGAGTCGATCCGAAAGTGAAGCTGGGTGGTCCGAGTTTTCAGGAGATCATTCCTGCCGACCCGACGAGCAGAATTCGTTTGGGTAACAGCGCCTGGCTGGCGAGGTTTCTGGATTATCTGAAACGCCACGGCCGCTCTGATGATTACGCGTTCTTTTCGTTCGAGTGGTATCCGTTCGATGAGGTTTGCGAAGCGGTGGCGCCGCAATTGGCGAGCGCGCCGAACCTGCTCGCCGACGCGCTCCGTGACATGGAACAACGCGGTCTGTCTCGCCGCATACCCTGGATCATTTCTGAATACGGCTATTCAGCGTTCGCTGCGCGCGCGGAAATTGGTATCGAAGGCGCGCTGTTGAATGCGGACATAGTGGGAAAGTTTCTCGAGCTCGGCGGCGATCAAGCGTTTCTGTTTGGTTACACGCCGGGCTACTCCGGGCGCGATTTTCCGTGCACCGCCGGCAACAACATGCTGTTTTCGATGGACGATGATGGAAGTATTAAGCATCGCTTCGCTACCTACTTTGGAGCGCGTCTGCTGACGCAGGAATGGTTGCAGCCCGGAGACGAAGTTCACGAGATCTATTCGGCCGCGTCAAACGAACACAATGCAGATGGAGAAGAACTGATCACGGCTTATGCCGTTCATCGTCCCGACGGCCTTTGGTCTTTGCTGTTAATTAATAAAGATCCTAAGCGTGGCTTTCAAACGAAGGTGATCTTTCGTACTCGTGGCAGGGCGGACGAAGGTTTTGACGGACGGCTCGAAGCATTTCAATATTCGGGAAAGCAGTACCGGCTCGGCGGCCCGTCAGGCGATCCCTATCCGGTTCGAGCAGAGGAGCCCGAGCATCGAGTCATTGAATCATCGCGCCCAAAACCGGCGGAGATTTCTCTGCCACCCTATTCGCTAACGGTGATTCGTGGTGGGTTGAGTAGCCTTAGGATCAAATAGACCCCCTGGCTATTGCGTCATGTCCAACCCGGCTGCTAGACTAGGTTGTCAAATTCAGTGCGGATTTAGCGACGGAGCAAGACCGATGAAACTTACGCGAGACATTCAAAGCCTCAGTACTTTCAAGCGCGACACCGCGAAGCTGGTGCGCCAAATGAAAAAAACCAGAGCGCCGGTAATCCTGACGGTAAACGGCAAGGCCGAGTTGGTGGTGCAGGATGCTGAGAGTTATCAGGCGCTATTGGAGGCGAAGGATCGAATGGAGACAATTGAGGGGATCGAGCGCGGACTGGAAAGCATGAAGCTGCGACGAGGCAAACCGGCTACGGATTTCCTTCGCGAGTTCTTTGCCGAGAAAGGTATCCCTGAGCACGAATGAAGCGCTACGTCGTGATCTTTGAAGATTCGGCGCAGGCGAACGTGCGAGAGTCATTTGAATGGGGCTGTCGGGCCTGGGGCAAGCGCGAGGCAAAGCAGTGGGCTCGCGAACTGCGAACCGCGGTTTTCGAACAACTCGCGGTTGTGCCGAAAGGCTTCCCTCTCGCGCCTGAAAACGACGAGTTCTCAGAAGAGATTCGGCAGATGATTGTCGGACGTTATCGCGTGCTGTTCACCATAAAGGGTCGTGAGGTACGTGTGCTCCACATTAGAGGAGCATATGTTGGAACGCGTGATCCGCAACATTACGAATGAATCGGGTTAACCGGTCGGGGGAAGCGAGCCAATCTCAGAACCCTCGATCAAACCACTCGCTTTAAGAATCTGTTCAATTTTAGGTCTGTTCATTCGTACATTATCCTCTAGCTTTTCAAGCTCGTCAGCGAAGGCTTGAATGGAATCCTTAATATCTTGCAGCTCAACCATTTTCTCAACTGCCTTCGTCATTGAGCCATGGTAATCGCGGCAAATTGGACATGCCGAATATTTGACCTGCCAGCACAGGCGATCTCGCCACAAGTGAATTGCTGATGCTTTTTCCTTAGCGAGTGAACGATCCTTCGCGAAGTCGCGCTCATCGATGTGCTGATTTCCGCAGATAGCACGTTGAGCGATTTCTCCCGCCAGTGCGATAGCCATATCACAGCGGAGATCATCCTGAATGTGTTTCGAGTGCGCATTGTTCGAAGGATTGTTGTCACTGTAGTATGCAAGGCAGGTGTCGCATACGGAACACAGGGGCATGATCTCGCCGTACTGGTCGTTGAACAAGACTGCGTGCATCATACGGCGACCTACTACATAGCTGACCACTGCGTGGCCAGCCTCATGTACTGCCGTGGATCGTCTAATTTCAATCATTGTTCCGTACTTGGGAGCTATTCAAATCCCATCAAACTCGCCATCGCGAATCGCATTCGCGACCGTCTGAATCTCTTCCGACATCGCCCGATCGTTCGTGAGGCGGGTCACATGCCGGCGGACGATCTCGTAGGCCTGCTTCACCCCGCGGCCGGGTTGCAAAGGCGCGCGGTATTCCAGGCCTTCAGCGGCCGTAATCAATTCGATCGCGGTAATCAACTCTGCGTTGTCGACGATCGAACGCAGCTTGGTGGCCCCGGTCATGCCCATCGAGACGTGATCTTCTTTGCCGCCGTCAGTCGGCACGTTATCAATGCTGGCAGGATGAGCGAGGACTTTCGCTTCGTTCAAGAGCGCAGCGGCCACAATCTGCATCATCATGAAACCAGAGGCGGCGCCGGGATGCGAAGTTAAGAATGCCGGCAGGTCTTCATTCGCATCGGGATTCACCAGGCGATCGACGCGGCGTTCAGTGATGCTCATTAGATCTGTCATGGCGATGGCTGCATAGTCGAACGCCAGCGCCAGCGGCGCGCCGTGAAAGTTGCCGCCGGAAAGAACTTCACCAGTCTCGGCAAATACCAGCGGGTTATCGGTCGCGCTGCCGGTTTCAATCTCGACAGTTTCGCGCGCGTGCTGCAATGCGTCGCGAATTGCGCCGTGTACCTGCGGCATGCAGCGAAGCGAGTAAGCGTCCTGCACCCGCGGATCGTTTTCCAGATGCGACTGTCGAATCTGACTGTCGCGCAGCAACCCGCGCAAGTGCGCCGCGACTTTGATCTGTCCCGGGTGCGGGCGGGCAGCGTGAATGCGTTCATCGAAAGCCACCGGCGTTCCGCGCACTGCTTCCAGCGTCATCGCGCCGGCCACATCGGCGAGGCGGGCAACGCGTTCGGCTCTCTGCAAGGCCAAACCACCGACGGCGACCATTGCCTGAGTGCCGTTGAGGAGCGCGAGGCCTTCCTTTACTTCAAGCTTCACCGGTTCGATTTGCGCACGGTGCAAGGCCTCCCGGCCCGGCAATTTTTCGCCGCGATAAAAAGCGTCGCCTTCGCCGACGACGGTCAGCGCCAGGTGCGCGAGCGGCGCGAGGTCGCCGCTGGCGCCTACCGATCCCTTTTCCGGAATCACCGGCGTGACTCCGCGCTCGAGCATCGCGATTAGAGTTTCAACGAGGATGGGGCGGCAGCCGCTGAAGCCTTCGGCCAGAACGTTGGCGCGAAGCAGCAACATGGCCCGAGCTTCGCTTTCAGAGAGTGGTGAACCGACGCCGCATGAGTGACTGCGGACCAGGTTAAGTTGCAGCTGGCGGAGTTTGGAGCGTTCGATGTGGACGTCTGAGAGTTTGCCGAAGCCGGTGTTAACTCCATAGACGGTGCGGCCTTCGTCGACAATCTGCTCGACGACTTTGCGCGACAGCTCTACGCGGGCGCGGGCCGCCGCGGAAAGAGAAACCTGTTCTTTACCGCCCGCGACGGCAGCAACCTGCGCGAGCGAGAGTCTCTGACCGTCAAGTTCGAGCATGATGAATAGTTAAAAAGGAAAAAATTAAAAGGGAAAAGTGAAGGGGCGGTATAGTCTCTTCGTATCAGTTGTCATTAACACCGTGGCTTCAGCCCGGTGAATCTGGAATCCGATAAGACCAGAAACCGTTTAAACGGTTTCCCCTTTTCCGACCCAATCCCGCATCACCGGGCTAAAGCCACGGTGCTAATGAAAAGGCCGCCGCAATTCAACCATCTTGTCTTTTGCGTTTTTACTTTCACCTTTTCACTTGATTACCCGGTCGGGAGTTTCTGAAACATGTATCCGTCGCTCGGGCGTCTGGGTGATGTCGATCTTTCTGAATTCGCCGCCGCTGGTACGCATCCGGTGGCGGGCGCGCCTGGCCCGTCGCACGGTCGCGCGCGTACCCGACGAAGCGGCTTTCGTCCAACTGCTCACGCGCTGGAGTGGGTGCAGCGAAAACTCGTGCCGCGGCAAGACTTCGCCGGTAGCTTTGCGCAATCTGATGGTCCCTATTGCGAACATAAAAATTGCCAGGTTGAAAATAAATCCTACGATGAAAACGATCTGGCCGGGGACCAGTCCCACCGTCGCCCGTTGCAAGAACAATTGAAAGGTGTCGGCCGGGACGGGATGCAAATAGACTTTCAGGTTCCAACTCAATGCCAGCAGTAGAAAAATCCACAGATAGTTTCGCCGCAAGCGCCGGCCGATTGCTTCCCACACGCTGATAGTAAAATGTGGTGTCAACAAATCATTAGCCAGGTGTGAAGCCCATTCCTGATCGCGCGGCACACTATCGGGCGCCAGCAACGGCGCCAGGTAACCGGTTTCGATCACGCGCACGCGACTGGCCCAAATTTCATAGTAACGATAGCGGCGCGCTTCCATCACCAGGAAGACGGTGACCAGAATGGAGTTGATCGGGATCACGAAGTGCGGGCTCAAAGGGGAACTGAAAGTGAAAGACAAAGTCGCGCCGGCCGTCAGCACGGCCCAGTAAGTCGTGGTATCAAGTCGAGTCCGCCAGGTGTTCGAGCGCTGCACCTCACCCCGATAAAAATGCGCCATCGTCATGTTGAATTCGGCCGACACCTTACGCTTGAGATCCGGCGACCCGGACGTCTGCCGATCCGGAGTGACGCTTTCATGTGGCGATGGCGAAGAGACTGGGCGCAGGCGGCTCGCGGGCCGTTCGCCTGACAAAGTGATCGCTGAAGGATCACGCGCTAAACTTCCCGTGTGGCGGTGGGGAAGACGAACTTCAGGATCAATACTGGTGTTGTCGGTGCGAAGGGGGCCAGCTCCCGGCTGGGTTGAGTCAGTGGTAATTGCCATGTTGGGTCACAAACGGCGGGTGCGGGATGCCCGCTAAACCGCGGGAATAATAACATGGAATTGCGCTAATTCGCGCTGATTCGCGGGAAGAGTTTGTCCAGTTTCAATTCAGGGGTTGTTGCATTCGTTAAGAGGGACGAGTAGTTACGGAACCGGGAGCGGTAGCGACCGGATGCGAACACTCAGCAAAGTTCTCTACCCTGGCCGATGATCGTCAGTTAAGGTTATCAAGCGTGTGTGTGTTAGCGCACTGACGGGCGCAGCGCACCGGGCGTATCTTTCCCGCTCGTCTTAAATCGCTCATCTGTCCGAGCCGTGAATCATGAAGCACTGTTTGATAACGGTCTTTTTTTTCGCTTTCGTTTGTTACTCCTTTGGACAAACACCGTCAGCCTCGCCCACGCTGGGGCAGTCGGCTCCGCCACCAGAAACACCACGAACAAGAAACTTCGGCTCAAGCCTAAAACGATATGAAAAAAAATCCCGACCCAAAACTCAAGCCAAGACTATTGAGTCAGACGACGAAGTTATCCGCGTATCCACAGATTTAGTCGTCAACGATGTGCTGGTTACCAACCAAAAAGGGAATGTGATCCTTGGGCTGCAAAAAGAAGATTTTGTGGTAACCGAAGATGGCAGGCCGCAAACGATTGGAATGTTTGCTCCGGGCGAAAGCGCAACGATCCGCCGCTCGGTTGTGCTGATCATTGATTGCCTCGCCCCGCAAGCTCCTTATCTGAAGAGCAGTATTGCGGCTGCAAAGATTCTAGTAGATCAACTTGCTCTGCAAGACAAAATGGCAATTGTTACAGTTGACCTAAAACTTCAGTTGGATTTTACAGAAGATAAGATTGTGCTTAAGAATACGTTGGATTCCCTCGAAAAGAAGGATGTTGAGATTTGGGGCGGCTGGCAATTTAGGTCTTTATTGGCGGTCTTGAATGAGAAGTTTAATGAGCCAGACAGACAACGAATTGTTGTTTTTCAGGGAAGCGGAAACGAAATAATTTGGCTCAAGCCGGACAAGGACACCCCGTACCATGTGTCTTACTCAACCTTGGAAAGGAGTGGATTAAGATATGCAAGAGAGAGTTCATACCCGAATATCGGATTCAGCGAAGTGAAAGAGGCGATCGAAGGATCGCGAGCCACTATTTACTCAATTATTCCAGGGATTAGATTTCTGGGACTCTCAAAGGATGAGCAGTTGGCGCGAGCAAAATTGTCAATATTGGAAGCGAACAAATTTTTCAAGGGGGACAAAGAAAGCGACACGACGACCGTCAGAAACTACCAACACGCAAGGGCCGAAAGTATTACGGCTGGACAAACGGCGATGTACAAAGTTGCCGAGTTGTCGGGCGGCTTTACCAGTTTCATTGAAAAGCCCGAAGATGCGGAAAATGTTTATTCGGACATTTTCACGGTCATCAAGAATCGGTATCTCATCGGATATTACCCGACGAATCGTGCACAGGACGGAAAGCCCCGCGAGGTGAAAGTCCAAGTGCGGAGTCACCCTGAGTACACTGTCACCGGACGCAAGTCCTATCTTCTTCAGTAAGCTGCGACCGATAGCGGCGCGCCCAGATTCCCTAAATCAGAAATCATAAGACCGGCTCACGGGTTCTGGACGAAGTTCCGCGCGGGCACGTTGTTGAGTTTTGACCCACACCAAAAGCGCCTCGCAAGCTAAAAAATGTGTTGCTTGACAGTGATCTTTGCGGCACCTATAGTTTGGAATTCGTTGTTTGAAGCAATGTTTTCAGTTTCGCAAAGCGCGCCAGAGTCAGAACACGAGCATTGGATGCGCGAGGCTTTAAGCGCCGCGCGTGAAGCGCGGGCACGCGCCGAAGTGCCGATCGGCACGTGCGTGGTTCTCGACGGGAAGCTTTTGGCCGTCGCGGGCAATCGCACGCGCAGCGATTGTGATCCAACGGCCCACGCAGAGATTGTGGCGTTGCGCGAAGCCGCCCGGAAGTTCGGCAACTATCGTTTGGCTGGCGCGGTCGTTTATTCAACTCTCGAGCCTTGCGCGATGTGCGCCGGAGCGTTGATCCAGGCGCGCGTGAAGTTGCTGGTTTATGGCGCTACGGATGAGAAAGCCGGCGCGGTTGAATCTCATTTTCAGATCTGCGATGCCGGTCAATTGAATCACCGGGTGGAAGTGATCAAAGGCGTACTGGCATCTGAATGTCGTGAGTTGATGCAGGAATTTTTTAAGGCGAGAAGGGCCTTGCCCTAAAAGTCGACTCGACTAGTAGGGTACGGAACCGGTTGCGGTAGCAACCGGGTGTTTTCAACGAGATTACCCGCTTGCTACCGCAAGCGGTTCCGTACCAGGCCGGTTGCCCACACAAATCTTGAGTTATGAGGCAAAGCCAACGAGAAGATAAAGATCCAACGTTTAGAGTCGGGCTATTGCCCGACTAAGCGGGCGGTAGCCCGCTTCTAAACAACAGACGGAGAGGTCGCATAGTGGATTAGTGCACCGGTCTCGAAAACCGGAGTGGGTTAACGCCCACCGTGGGTTCGAATCCCACCCTCTCCGCCACTTTCTTTTCACTCGCCAAGCCGACGCGTCCAAGCTGAGGCTTCCCTCGCATCACAATCTTACGCTCGATCTCCGCTCTGTAAGTTCCAGCTTCCGAGAAACCAGGCTGAGCCAGCTTCTGCCAGTTGCGAATCGTTCTTCAGGGCTGCTCCTTCGGGGCACCCTAGAGCGTCACGTAATCGTGATTCACTGGCCACATTAACGGTTAGATAACCTGCCTTGACTTCCAATCCAAGGTTTCTGCTGAGGCTGGCGATCGCCGGCTGCGACGAGTATAAAAAAAGTTTTCGTCCAACACTGAGCGATTGATCAAGGAGCCCGGCAAGGCCTCCGCTGATACTGAGTTCATCATCAACACCGGCCAGGTATAGCTGGAGGATGTCGGTGTCTCCCGCGCGCTCGATAATGCCGCAATTACCAGAATCATCATTGAAGACTGCCGTTTCGCCCGAGCGATGAATGAACTGGGAATCAAACTCCTGCTCGGACGCATACATGAACCGTGAATAGCCCAGACCGCGGGCGCTTAGCCTTGCGAACATTTCAGATCGGAATCCGTTGCTTTCCCGCGAATGGTTAAGTTCGGACCTGACCGTGGGGCGCTTGGTTTGCCCGGTAGAGAAGATGTACGAGCAGGGGAAAAGGGCGCTGCCGATTCTTTCCATTTGACGGTAGCTGCCTCCGTCGCCGACTACGAAGCCGAGCAGCAGGGCGGCGCCTTTTGCGGCTGTCAGTTTGACGGATTCTTCGATGAGACGAACGAAGTAGCCCTGTTTGCGAAAGGAGGGATGCGTACATGCGCCGGTAACAATTCCGACGGTAACTTCGCCGTCATTCGGGAACGCAACTTTGCGATAGGTCACCGCGGAACAGGCAGCGAGGTCGTTATCCTGCTTTAGAATTATCAAATCCGTCTCGGGATGTGCGGTCCTTCGCCGGAAGTACCAGTCGAACTTTTGTCTGTCTCCCCAACCGCCAAAACAAACGTTGAGGAATTTCAAATACTCGTCATCCATGCCCCGCGGATTGATCTGAAGCGTTATCACGATCTCACCATTGCCTGACGCAGTTTGCCCGTGCGATCCAAACAGCGATCGGCAACCTCTCCCATCGAAGTCCACCACAGCGAATCGCCGTACCTGTTCTCCAGGCTGGTAAAAATGAGGTCCAGATAGTTTCGATAGAGCTCGTCCAATCCGTCCAGTGCGATATGGCCGTGGGCGCTCTTAACGGCATGGGCTTTAATGGCGAGCAGGCCACCCTGCTCAATAATCTCGAGGGCACGCTCAACCGGAGAGGTCGCCTGGAAGTTCGAAGTGATGTGTAGTAACTGGTCCTCGCAAATGTGTTCGGGATAGATGAGTGAGACGTCCTTCAAGCCGCTCATGTTTGTAGTGGCCGCGCGGGACGCCGGCGTGCGGATGTCTCTGGCCGACGAGACGAAGGTAATGCCGGCTTCGATCAGAGCTCGCGCCAGGTTCTCTGTCATTTCCCAGCCGGGCGGACTCATACCGCGCAGGTATTCCAACCCGGACTGGTCAAAAATCGCAATCATCTCGCGCACCATCCGCCGGCATTCGGCCGCACTCCGGTTCTGAAATTCTACGGCGACGCGCGGGCCGCGCTGGACGTGATGAAGTCCGTGCAAGGCTATTTCTACGCGCGGGAGTTGGCTTAGGAATTGGACGAACTCGGGATGATTGCTGAGTCGCATGGTTCCGGCGGGAAGAATTGGCGTGAGAAAGAATCGCTCGCGCAGGTACGGAATTCGCGCCAGCAAACTTCTGGTCGGGATCGGCGAAAGCGCGCGCCAGTCGGCGGTGGTAAAGAGCGTAGCGCGCAACTGCGAGTGACGATCCAGCAACCAGCGCAAGTGTCCCAGGCTATCTCGATCAAAAGCTTTGTGCCCGTTGCCATCCATTCCCGGATGCACGTCGTCAACGCTGAAACAGATCGCCGCCTGCTTTCCCTGAGGCAGCCAATTCATGATCGGCCCGCTTGATTTTTTAGAAACCCGCACTCTGCCGGGTTCAAGCGCTGGTCCTGTGGCGGTTAATTCTTTAGACATATTCGCCTGGTTTGAGTGCTAGCGGAAATTCAGTTAGCGGTGGCGCCCGACAGGTTTTGAAGATAGTTTGAGATGACGCCCTCAGCCTCGCCCACATCCAGCAGTTGCCCCGCTTCTATGAGCAGCACGCGCCCGCATAACTTCATGACGGACATCAGATCATGACTGACAAAAATCACGGTCCGGCCCTCGCCGCTAATTTCTTTCATCTTCGCCTGGCATTTCTTTTGAAACTCGGCATCGCCGACCGCCATCACCTCGTCGAGAATAAGTATGTCCGGTTTGAGATGAGCGGCGACGGCGAAGGCCAGCCGCAGGTACATGCCGCTCGAGTAGTATTTGATCGGAACATCCAGAAACTGTTCGACGCCGGCGAAGGCCACGATCTCGTCAAACTTATTCTTGATCTCGCCTTGCTTCATTCCGATGATGGTTCCGTTCAGAAAAACATTTTCCCTGCCGGTCAGGTCCGGATGAAAACCTGTGCCTATTTCGAGCAAGCTGCCCGGACGTCCGTACATGTCAACCTCGCCCATGGTCGGTTTTACAATTCGGGAGAGAATCTTCAGGAGGGTTGACTTGCCTGCGCCATTGCGCCCGATAATGCCCAGCACCTCGCCTGGCTCAACTTCAAAACTGATGTTTCGCAGCGCCCAGAATTCAGTCTCGGGAGCGGGCTTTCGGCCGTAGAAACGTTCGACCGGAGATTTGAGAGCCTTAACAAAAACTTCGCGCAGGTTACGGTTTGCCAGCACGCGATTGTCGAAACAATAACGCTTGCTCAGGTTTCGAACTTCAATGATTGGTCTCATTCCGGTTTTTCAGAGAACGTCAATAAGACTATCCTGCTTGCGACAAAAATAATGCACGAAGTAAATCAGTGTGGCCAGAGTAATGACCGCTGAGATAGCGATGCTGGTCCAGTTGAACGGCAAGCCGAAGAGCGAGGCCCTCACGCCTTCGACTATTCCGGATACGGGATTGAACGCATACAGCAGTCTCCAATTTGGCGGCACCGTGCTCGCCGGATAGATGATGGGAGAGATGAACATCCAGAGTTGCAGGGCGACCGGCAAAACAGCACCCACATCGCGGTATCCGGCATTCAAAGCCGCGAACCAGACTCCTATCCCCAGCGCGAGCAAAACGATTTGCATTATGAACACCGGAAACATAAAGACACTCCAAGTCACATGCATACCGTAATAGAACATCAGGCAGACAAGCACACTGAACGCTACCAGGAAATCCACGAGCCGCACGCCGACAACCGCGATCGGAAGAATCAAGCGGGGGAAGTAGACTTTGGTAACAACGTAGTTATTGGCGACCAGGCTATGGCTACCGCTGGCTACTGAGTTGGAAAAAAACAACCAGGGCAACAATCCCGCGTATGCGAAAACAGCGTAAGGCACGCCGTCGGAGGTGACGCGCGCAAGTTTCCCGATGAAAACCGCGAACACCAGAGCCATCAACAACGGCTGTAGAATGACCCATGCCGCGCCCAGGATAGTTTGTTTATAACGGACCTTGAGATCTCGCCAGATTAAGAAGTAGAGCAACTCACGGTGCGTCCACACCTCTCGCAGGTTGGACAGAACCGACGCGCTGGCGGGCCTAATCTTAATCGTTGGCTCTTCCGGCAGGATGGGATGCGGCACCGCAAGTGAACCTTCCGGGAGGTGAGACACGACTACGCTCGCTTCTTCGTTAATCATCATATGCGCCGATTTCTCCTGGAAGCGAATGCCATCACTATTCTCGCGCGAAATGATTAGCAACTCTCCGCAGGAGCATCTTCCCACGACCCAGCACGCCCAGCATACGAGAGGGAAATGAGCGACCCAGATAATAAATGAGTGACAGAAAATAGCGCCCCTTGTAATAAAAGCGAGCCGGCGCCTGACGAACACGAGCCCAATAAATCGGCCAGTAAATGCCCAGACACATGTTTATGAAATAGAGCCGGAAGGTTAAGTAAGTGAGTACCGGAATGAAGGTCAACAGGCGTAAGAGCGTTCGCGTCGGGCGATAGTAGGCGCCTCTTTTCTCTGCCCGGGATAGCTGGCTCCGGTAAAGCTCGTTCAGATCGCTGACCGCCCGGCTGAGGGTGAATCGTTCGAGCATCAGTTCGCGACCGGCGCGCCCCAGCGCCCTTGCTTTTTCAGGGTCGCGTAAAAGTTGAAGGATACCGCGCGCAAGATCTTCCGGGTTGAAAGGCTCCACTACCACGCCCGTCTCACCGTCCCGGACAGCGTCCACCATGCCGCCCACGCGCGTGACCACCATCGGACATTCCATGAGCAACGCTTCCATCGTGCCGCCGAGGTTCTCGTTGAGGGATGCCTGAACGGCTACGTCCACCGAGCGCAGGATTCTGTTTGACTCCTTGCGATAGCCGGCGAAGATTATGCTGTGCTCAAGTCCCATCTCCTGAACCGACTGTTTGATTCCGTCCATGTACTTCTCGCCCGCCTCGCCCCAGCCTGAACCCACTAACAGAAACTTCGCGTTCGGGAACTCGGCCAAAACTTTGGGCGCGGCGTTGACGAAGTCTTCATGGCCCTTCACGCCACGGCCTTCCAAATATGGAGGCACCCAGCCCTTGCCGATCAAAGGCGGATAGAAATACGCGACCTTACCGATCAAAGGAGTATCCGGAGGCCAGCCAAATTCTTCGCGCAGGTTTACAGGCTGCACCTGCTCCGTAGAAAACTTACGTTCGTCGGGCGCATAGTACACGAGCGTCAAAAACTCATCCTTGACGCCTAATGATCGATATAACTCCCGGGAGCATTCGCATGAAGGTATCAGGCCGGTTTCCATCCAGCAGGTATCGCGATCAACCCAGCGAGAGATTGATGCCTGGAGGAGAAACGGACCGGTAAGCATCCCCAGACGCACGGGAACATCGGCCAGCCAGGCGGCGATCCTTCCCACGACCATCGAGAAAAACAAATGAGTCTGAACAACGTCGACTCGTTCGCGCCTGAAGAAACGCACCAGTCTTAGAACGGTCCGCGGCATTCCCAGGATTCCGGGAATCGAACCGAACTTGAATGACTCGACGTGGTAAGGGATATTCTCGGCGCGCAGCTGATCAATCAGGCCGCCGCGATCGCCGGACACAATGGCCATCACCTCACAGTTGTGCTGGTCGCGGAGTTCGCGCAGTTGCTCAAGCATCCACGCCGCACCCTCAGTGGTGGCGGCAATGTGACAGACTTTTAATCTCCTGGAATTGCTATTCATTTTGGACGCAAGGTTATGGACGCGCGAGATGCGCCCAGTCCAGCCGCTACGCTGCCGGCGCGGCCAGACCATTCTCTACTTTGTAATCAGGCACAAGTTGTTTGAGATAGCGAAAGATAAGGTCCCGGTCGCTTGAGCGTGCTGCCGCGACCAAAGTCTTCACCCGGCCATCGAAGCCCTCGGTAACTTCCTGCTCCGGCAGGGATGCGGGCGGGTGGTGCGAACCGTTAAGCGAGACAAAGATTTTTTGATCCGGAGTGCGCTCATAAGAGTCGCTTTGTAAGAATATTTCTTCAAACAGCTTTTCGCCCGGCCTGATTCCGGTAAACTCAATGTCAATATCGCGCCCTATTTGCAATCCTGAGAACTCGATCACATCCCGCGCCAGGTCTGCGATCTTAAGAGGCTCGCCCATGTCCAGCACGAATATCTCGCCGCCCTTCCCCAGCAGCATCGCCTGAAGCACCAGATGCACGGCTTCTTCGATCGTCATGAAGTAGCGGCGCATTTCAGGATGGGTGACGGTAACCGGACCACCGCACTCTATCTGTTCGCGAAAGATGCTCAACACACTGCCACGACTGCCGAGCACATTGCCAAAGCGCACGCTGACATAGCGGCCTCCGTTTTGGGGAGCGGCCTGGGAAACAATCAACTCGGCGACGCGCTTGGTCGCGCCCATCACGCTCGTCGGGCTGACGGCCTTGTCAGATGAGATTAAGACGAAATTCTCGACGTCGTTTGCGAGAGCTGCTTTGACTACGTTACTGGTCCCGAACACGTTATTGGTGACCGCGTCCTCTACGTTCTCTTCCATCAGCGGCACGTGCTTGTGCGCTGCCGCGTGGAAAACTATTTGAGGGCGGATGTCTTTGAACATCTTATGGATGCGGTTAGCGTCGCGCACGTCAGCGATCAGGCGCACGATGGGCACGTTCGGGCGCAGGTTAAGGAATTCCGAAGCGAGGGTGAAGATGCTGTGTTCGCCGTGGCCCAGCAACGCGAGTTCAGCCGGTTCGGATTGTGCAATCTGGCGGCAAAGCTCAGAGCCGATTGAACCGCCCGCTCCCGTCACCAGCACTCTCTTGTGAGCAATCATCGCCTTCAAATCCTGGCCGTCGGTTTCGATGGGATTGTTGCGTAACAAGTCTTCTACTCGCACGTCGCGTACCTGGCGGATGTCAAATCCGTCGTTCAGCAACTGATATTTACCCGGAACGATACGCACGCGCAGGTTCGCGCCCTGACAGATTTCAAAAATCCGCCTGATCTTTCCGCCGGCTGCTTCGGGAGTTGCAATGATGACTTGCTCGGGCGATGCGGACTGAATTATCGCCGGCAGATTTTGTAAATCACCAAGGACCGGAAGACCGCAAAGATGCGAGCCGTTGTCATGAGAATCATCGACGATGAATCCAATCGGCCTGAGTCTGAGTTTGGCACTGGATTGCATCGCCCTGGCTATCGTTTGCGCCAGATTCCCTGTGCCAATAATGAGCGCTCGCCGGCCGCCTGAGACCGCGGGCGTGTCCTGAAGATAATGTTCGTCTGTGTGCATTCTTTAGCGGCCGAGACCCCGACTCGATTTAATATTCAGAAAACCCTTTGCGGTGGGCGTTTGATTCCATTTTCGGTGGGCGGCTGCCTAATTTAGCACGAAAAGCTCGCAGTTAATAATCAGCGTCCGTTACGGAACCGCGAGCGGTAGCGACCGGATGCTATGTTCAACCTCGCAAGAAATGCTCAACGGAAATCCAGGTGTCTTATTTTGAAAGACTGCGACTTCCTAAGTAAAACGATCCACGAAGTCACACGAAGCGGAAGTAGCCTTGTTCGTGCCGCTTAGTGTGACTTCGTGGATCGTTCTTGACGAAGCGAAAGAGAACACGAAATTGAAATTGAGAGACCACCAGAGATCTAGTGACTCCCGAATTGAATGGTCGCATCCGGTTGCTACCGCCTCTCGATTCTGTAACGAGGTCAACGTTGCATGATCGGGCAAACGGACCCACTACCTCTGACTCGCACCTGCTTTGGATGGACATCTGATATCTGTTACGCTTGCCCCGGTTTTGCAACGCCCCAATTCGAACAATTCATGAAGCGAGTGATTGTCATAGGCGCCGGCGGCCATGGTCGTGAAGTCGCGGACATCCTGAGGCATCAGGCACAAAATGAATCCGACCTGGAAATTCATGGGTTTGTTGATGAAGACCCTGCCCTGCATCATAAAGTAATTAATGGCTTGCCCGTGTTGGGAAACTGGTCCTGGTTTGCGGCCGTTGACAGAAGTGAGATGGCGGTCCTGTGCGCGGTAGGATCGCCTGAGATACGGAAGCAGTTGGTCGCGCGCGCCAGATTAATTGGCTTGTCATTTGTTAACGCGATATCTCCGCTGGCGCACATTTCGTCCTCCGCGCAAATCGGAGAAGGTGTGATGATGTTTCCGTACAGCGTGGCCGGCGCGAACAGCTTTGTCGGCGACCACGCGATCGTAAATGTCGCGGCTACGATCAGCCATGATACAAAAATTGGCCGTTACGGCACGCTCAATCCCGGAGTGCACCTGGCAGGCAACGTCACGGTAAGTGAAGGTTGCCAACTCGGCTTGTCTGCGAGCGTCATTCACGGCGTTTCGATTGGATCGTGGACGACGATAGGGGCAGGCGCGGTGGTCTTGAGAGATTTGCCGGAACGCGTGACTGCTGTGGGAGTGCCCGCTAGAGTGATAAAAACGAAAGAGCTACATCGTCATGAATCGCCAACCGGCTTGCCTGGGAAATAACCCAACCTTCGAGAGCAAAGTTAAGATCACTAAGCCGCTCTTGCCCAATTATGAAGAGCTTGCACCACTGGTGCGCGACATCTTCGAGAGCCGGGTGGTGACCAAAGGCGATCGCCTGCGGGTTTTCGAAGAACTGGTCGCTGAACACCTCGGCGTCAAAAACGCCGTGGCTGTTTCGAGTTGCACGGCGGGTCTGATGTTGGTTTATCGCTTGCTCGGATTGAACGGCGAAGTGATTGTGCCCAGCTTCACCTTTATGGCCACGGTGAGCGCCCTGGTTTGGGCCGGCTCGCGTCCACTCTTCGCCGACATTGACCCTGATACTACAAATCTAAACCCATCTGCCGCGGAAGCTGCGATTACCCCGGACACCAAAGCCATCGTTGCCGTACACAATGGCGGCAATCCCGCAGACATTGATGACTTGAAACAAGTAGCTGAGCGACATCATCTCCGCCTGATTTTTGATGCCGCGCATGGCTTCGGTTCTCTTTATCAGGACCAGCCGCTGGGCTCTCAAGGAGATGTCGGCGTCTTCAGTCTCAGCCCGACAAAATTGCTGGTGGCGGGTGAAGGCGGAATCGTCGCGACCAATGATGATGCTTTGGCAGGGGGCGTGCGCATGGGCCGGGAATACGGAAACTCAGGTGACTACGATAGCGCTTTCGCAGGCATTAACGCGCGCCTGCCGGAGTTCAATGCATTGCTCGGGCAGTTTGGCCTGACTAATCTCGAAGCTGCCGCGCAGCACCGCAACCGGCTCGCCGAACTCTATCGAGCAAGGTTAGGCCGACTGCCAGGAGTGAGCTTCCAGAAAGTCCGGCCGGGAAATCGCTCTTCATACAAAGACTTTTCCATCACCATTGACAAGGAAGCTTTCGGCCTTACGCGCGACGCCTTGGCCCTGGCGCTGAAAGCCGAGAACATCGAGACGCGAAAATATTACGACCCGCCCGTTCATCGTCAAACTGCTTACACGCAATACGCGCCGCACAGTGATACGCTGCCTCACACTGAGCGGTTGTCATTCCGGATTCTTAACCTTCCCATCTGGTCAGACATGGAGAGTTCTATTGTCGCAGGGGTTTGCGCTGCCATAGAGAGCGCGCATGAGTTTGCCGAAGATATCAGGAGAGCGCTGCCGCTGGTTAATAACGATGCAGTCTGTCAGGGCAGTCTGGTCTGAGTCCTGGGTCGTGTCTGAGTTCTTCTCTGCGTGAAACCGCGACCTCTGCGTCTCCTGGTGCGGAACCGCTTGCGGTAGCGAGCGGGTAATCCCTCCAGAGGATCACAAGTGATGAACTTCTGCTGAACGTCGGTCATTCCTTTTGGACCCGCCCGCTACCGCGAGCGGTTCTGTAGCAGGTGGAGCGAGCCGCAGGGGAGGCGCAAAGAGTTTTCAACTGAGACTGGACTGAGTATTGAGGAAACGCCTTTTAGTGTCCTGCCTCCGATGAATCAAGAACGAGAGTGAGGCAGGATTCGTCTCCACTTCATGATTACTAACCAGGACATCATCTTCATTTCCAGCATTGAGTGGAACTTCCTCTGGCAGATACATCAGGAGTTGGCCTCGCGATTGGCAAACGCCGGCAATCGTATTCTCTATATTGAAAACACCGGCGTGCGCACCCCGAATTTGCGTGACACCAGGCGCATCGTGGCGCGCCTGAAGAACTATGTGGCGGCACTGTTCTCACGAAGTGTCCGCGAAGTCTCCCCGAACATTTACGTGATCTCACCAATTGTGCTGCCGCCGTTCGGCTCACCTTTACGGCGATTTATTAATCGTCGCTTCCTGCTGCCGAAGATGAAGCGGATCGCCCGCAGACTTGGGATGCGAGATCCGCTGCTGTGGACTTACCTGCCGACCGATACGGCTGTCGATTTGATCGAGATGCTGCGCACGCGGCGGAGCGTGGTCGTTTATTATTGTGGCGCAGACTTTTCACAGTTGACGCCAAACGTGGCGGCATTACGCGAAAGTGAAACGACGCTGTTGAAGCAGACGGATGTGGTCTTCACTTACTGTTCTCAGTTAGTAGAGCACTGCGAAAAGTGGAACCGCAACGTGCATACGGTTCCTGCCGGCGTCGATCTTGATCTGTTTCTTTCTGAGCATGACGATGACGAAACGGCGACAGATGCTGTCGCTCCGTCACCAGAGCTCCGGCTGCTCTTGTCTTCGCTGCCGCGCCCTGTGATTGGCTACGTCGGGGGCATGCACCATTTCATGGATTACGGTTTATTGATCGAGCTGGCGTCTGCGCGCCCTCTTTGGTCATGGGTCTTTGTGGGGCCTGTCCAGGGAACGATCGAAGGGCTTGGTCAATTACCCAACGTACACATCCTGGGGCAACAGCCGCATCAGCATCTGGCGCATTATATTCGACGGTTCGATGTGTGTCTCATCCCGTACCTGAACAACCCGGCGACCGCGACGGCGCTGCCGCTGAAACTAAATGAATATCTGGCCGTGGGGAAACCGGTCGTCTCAACGGAACTCCCGGCCGTTTGCGATTTCAACGCGCGGCACCGGATATTGATAACGGCTCCCAACGATCCCGATGCCTTCTTGCGGGCTATTGAGCAAGCTCTAAATCTGCCGAACGATGAAAGCAGCATTGCGAGGCGGCGCCAGGTGGCGGCGCTTGGCGATTGGAAGTCGTGCTTGCATAAGATGAGCGAATCGATCGAGACTGTCCTCCACAAATGATCTCAGCGATTGGGTTTTCGAGATGGCACAGCTTACTAATCTGCTCCGCGAGTACGGCACGATCTTACTCACTGTGCTCGTATTGAGTTTGATCTTTGCCTTCGTTGAATCACGCGTGCCGGCTGAGAGAGGCCAGGCGATCTCGAAACGACTCTTCAATATTGTTTACTACCCGTTTGTATTGGCTCTGACGATTCTGGGCCAGGTGCTTATTGGCCCGCTTCATTCTCGTGCTCTGGGCGTTGTCGGCGGCGGCCTGCTGCCGGAACTGATTAACCGGGAAAGCGGCTTCCTGGCTCAGGTAATGTTCGCTCTTTTCTACGCAGTTCTGTTTGATTTCTGGCAATATTGGGCTCATCGATTGCAACACGCCAGCTCTATTTTGTGGGAGACGCATAAGTTTCATCACAGCGAGACGGCTCTAAACTCGAGCACCATTGCCAGAGTCCACCTCCTTAGCAACCTTCTCTTCATTGTTCTTTTTCTTCCCGTCTTGCTGGTCATCGGTCCACAAACGCCTCACTTCATCGCGCTCTTCCTGATGTTTAAGCTCTGGGGCTTTGTCAATCATTCGAACGTCCGGCTTAACCTGGGGCCGCTAACGCCGGTCATCTCCGGCCCGCAGTGGCATCGCCTGCACCACTCGCTTTACGCAGAACACCAGGACAAAAACTTTGCCGCCTTCTTTCCCTTCATCGACATGCTTTTCGGCACCTACTACAGACCGCGCGAAAATGAGTATCCGCCGACTGGTCTGCGCGACGCAGAGAGCGAGAGTTACTTGCATGAGTCGACCATTTCACCCTTGTCTGCGTGGTATAAGATGACTTCAAGACGGCTCGCCGGTTTTAGAAGTGGCCGGACTGTACGAAAGTTTAGTCCCGCAGAATTTCAAGACACCCTTCATAAGTGACTAGAGCTGGGAAAGCGGGTGGTGTCTTAGTTGAAACCCTCTGCGCCTTCTCCGCGTGCTCGCTCCACCTGGTACAGAACCGCTCGCGGTAGCGAGCGGGTCCAAAAAGAAGGATCGACGTTCAGCAGAAGTTCATCACCTATGATCCTCTGGAGGGATTACCCGCTCGCTACCGCAAGCGGTTCCGTACCAGGAGACACAGAGGTCGCGGAGATCAGGCAGAGAAGAGAGCAGTGCCGCAAAGCGCGATGACGTGACATGAATTGCCGTGATGGGCTATGCTCTGACAGCCCGCAACAGCAAGTCAAAAGTAAAAAGGCAAAAGAAAAAGAGCGAACGACGGACCCGATTTTGCCTTTTTACTTTTTCCTTTTGACTTGTTCTTAGGAGAGGTGCAAGAGTGGTTGAATTGGCAGCACTGGAAATGCTGTGAGCGGGAAACCGTTCCGTGGGTTCGAATCCCACCCTCTCCGCCATAACATTTCGCGTCAGTGATTTCCGTCAATCCGCTGCCCCCGAAACTGCTCCAGTGGAAACCGGAGCAGCAGGTTGCTTTGAAGTGTTCGGCTTTATATCCCCCCTCAAGTAAGTTGAGAAAACCTGCTATGATCATCTTGAACAAAGCATCGATTCACTCACCCCGGATGCGCACAGCCGTTGTCGTCTTGATCATCTTGACGAACGGGTTGATGTTTTTTGCAGGTGTGTTAGCTGCCCAAAAGCGCCGCCCGGCCAGACACGGATCGATCTGTGGCGATCCGGCGGCTTCGTGTAAGACCAGTGCGACTTTTCAGCCCTACGATCTTCCTTTTCGGCTACCCGCAAACGCGGTTATCTGGGATACCGGCTTGTTCTATGCAGTCGTTCTGAAAAGCGTGAGCGTACCGTCGGACAACTGCGACATATTCATTCCCGAAAGTGAGCGGCTGGCTGCGCAGGCTCTATTTCCAAACCACAAAGTGTTTTCTTCGCGGTGCGCCGAACCGGGCGGCTTGTCTTACACCAATACCAGTCCGAAGGCCCGGTTCATGGCAATCTATGCCGGCATGACGCAGGCCGAAGCGAATCGTATGTTGGCGTCGGTGAAGGCTGCGGGAAAATTTTCCGGAGCGAATATTCGGCGCCTGCGCGCTGCTTTTAACGGAACGTAAAACTGTTCTTCAAATGGAGGTTAGAAATGGACGACGACAAATTGGCAATCGAAGAAGCTCGGCGCGCCGGGCAGCATGGCTCGGTCAAGGCGCAGGTCGAGGGAGAAGTGCAGGCTGAGATTGCTGAGCGCGCAGCCGTCACGCCGGCGCCTGAGAGCGCGCGCATCGATCAGGTCGCCGGCGAGTTCCGCGCGAAAGCCGTCGATGAAGTTGTCCAGACCGAGCGCGAAGTCGCCCGCGGGCGCGGCGCGGCCCGCGTCTCTCAAGTTATCGATTACATTTTCTTCTTGCTCTATGCGTTGCTGGGACTGCGATTTCTCCTGGCCTTGCTGGCGGCCAACAGCAGGGCCGGGTTCGTGCAGTTCATCGTCGCCGTGACGAATCCTTTTTATCAGCCGTTTCGCGGAATCGTCTCCAGCCCAAGCACGGGCGATGGTCACACTTTAATGATGCCGCTGGTGATCGCGATCATCGTTTACATTTTGCTGCATCTCGCGATCAACGGAGTGCTGCGCATCATTGCGCATCGCAAGACGGCGGTTTAAAGAATCGTTAGAACCGCCTGCGGTAGCGGGCGGGCCAGGAGCCGATCATGTCGAACGACACTGACGCCGCACCTACATACTTAATCACTTGAAAGGATGAATCCAAGAACATGGATCCAGAGCACCACCGGCGATTCACTTATCGCGAGTCCCTCTGTCTTTTAATTCTGATTTTCTGTTTCTGCGCGATCTTTCTCCAACGGGCCACCAGCGGATCCGCGCAGGCCGACACTCCGAAAGTCACCATTGCCCGCGTTTGGCATGGACGAACGCCGCAGGCAAAAGCTGAAGAGTACCTTCAGTATTTGACGGCCCAGGGAATCAAAAAGATCGAAGCCCTGCCGGGAAACCGCGGCGCGCAGATTTTTCGTCGTACGGAAAACGGAATTACCGACTTCACGGTGATTTCCTACTGGGAGTCTCGTGAGGCGATTAAGCAATGGGCCGGTAATGACATCGAGAAAACCAGATATCTGGATAAGGACAAAGAATATTTGCTGGAACTGGAGCCGACGGTCAAGCACTTTGAAGTCGTCCTCAATGACTGGAAAAAGTAACTGTGTATCAGCAGCCCGACCGTGAGGGAGGGCACTCCTCCAAACTGGCCCTCCCTGACGTTCGGGCTTCTGACACTTGGCACAATTGGCAATCGTCAATCGGCAATGCTTTAATGAGTCATCAGACTTCGGGCTCCGCACAACGATAGTCTTGTGAACCCCGCCAGGCCGGGAACGGAGCAACGGTAGCAATGACAGCGTGTGTTGCGGGTAAGTCCGGAGTCTGACTTTACTTGTTTGTGAAGTTGAAATCGCAAGACGCTCCCCTGGCTACTCAGCCTTGCTAGTCTCCGCAGAAAAGGAGCAAAAAAATGAAACGCTTTTTCATCGTCCTGTTGGCTCCGGCAGTTCTGGCGACCTTGTCCGTCGCCGTGAGGGCTCAGTCTTCATCGCGTGAAGATGTCCTGAAAGAGATCGCAGCCAAACGCGCCGAGTTGCAGCGACTTGAAGATCAGTTCCTGTCTCCGGCAGAAGAAGACCGCGCCGCTTTCAAAGAATTGCTCAGCCAACCGGATACCGGTTTGATTCGTTTGCTGCCGCGTAATGTCTACGAGAGCGAGGTCTACAAGAAAAACCGGCAGACACTCACAATTCGTGGCGGTGGAGCCTACTATTCCTTTGCGCTACTCACGCACGAGTATGGTTATGGATCTGACTTGAGTTTAGATTCCGGGTACCTCTCGGTGGGGTTCGCAGGCGCGGATTACGGAATGATGATCGACTTGGGAGATGTTTCCCTGGACGAGATAAGCACCGATTACCCGCGCGTGCTTTCTCTCCTGAATTATGCGGCGGCTAAAGACGAACCACAGGCGCGCGCGGAGCATCGTCAGATTCAGGCCGGACGAATACTGGATGGCGCCACCTACAAAGCTCATCTGCCTGTCAAAATCGGCACAGCCTTCCTGCTGCGGTCGATCAATTACGACGACTCGGATGTGCTGGTGGCGTTTCGCACAGTGCGTCAAGACACCGATGGCAGCGTGATAATTGCGTGGAAGCTAATCAAGAGATTTCCCAAGCCCGCGCTCGTGCGCGCGGTCCAGGCCGCGAACTAATTCAAACTCAAAGTTATGTCCTATCAAGTAATCGCCCGCAAGTGGCGTCCGCAAAAATTCGATGACGTGACCGGTCAGGAAATCCTGACGCAAACCTTGCGCAACTCTATTGAGCACGGTCGCCTGCATCACGCTTACCTTTTCTCAGGCGCGCGTGGGGTAGGGAAGACCACGACCGCGCGTTTGGTCGCTAAAGCTCTTAACTGTCACAAAGCTGCCGGGCCGACTGGAACGCCTTGCGCGGCCACGGACGAAACTGCCTGCGCCTCTTGTCGCGAAATCGCCGAGGGTCGATCGATGGATGTGCTGGAGATCGACGCAGCTTCCAATACCGGGGTGGACAATGTTCGCGATGTGATTATCGGCAGCGTGGCCATTTCTCCCGCGCGAGATCGCTACAAGGTTTTCATCATCGACGAAGTCCACATGCTTTCCGGCCCCGCCTTTAATGCGCTGCTCAAAACTGTGGAAGAGCCGCCGCCCAACGTGGTCTTCATGATGGCCACCACTGAAGAGCACAAGGTCCCGGATACGATTACTTCGCGCTGCCAGATTCTTGAATTTCGCACCATTGCCACCGCGAAGATTGCCGAGCGCCTGCGCTTCATTGCCAATGCGGAAAAAATTTCTATTTCTGACGAGGCTATCCGTGAGATCGCCCGCGCCGGCGACGGTTCAATGCGCGACGCCCAGTCCGCTTTCGATCAGGTGATTAGTTTTGCCGGCGATAAAATTAAGACCGAGGATGTCGAGAAGGCGCTGGGAATTGCCGGCGCCGACGTCCTGGCCCGCGTGGTGAATGGCATCGCAGAAAATAAACCGGCCGAGGCGCTGGCGATTGTCGACGATCTGGTCATGCGCGGTCACAACCTGCGCAACTTTTGTCGTGATGTGCTCGGGCACTTGCGGGATCTGCTGGTGGTTAAGGTGTCTGGTGATGCCAAGCTGCTCGACTCTGCTTCCGCTCAGGCGTCTACACTGCAAACACAAGCCGAACTCTTCACTGAATCCGATCTGGTGCGTTTCTTTCATTCACTGGCGGAGACCGAAGCAAGTTTGAAAGACGCTGCCAACCCGCGTTATCAGGTGGAAGTCGGCCTGGTGAAATTGATGGAGATGCGGCGGCTGGCTTCACTGGGTGATCTCGTCGGCCGCATCGACGACATCGAGCAAGCTCTGCGCAGCGGCCAGCCACCCGCTCAGAGTAGGGGCCCGCAGTCCGCTCCTGAAAGCGGCCCGAGTAGAGCTCCGGCCCGCTCGGCCGCAGCCGGCGGTTCCAGTCAGAGTGCCCGTAGCGCTGCGCCGCCAGAACAATCTCAGCCGAGTGAAGCGCCGGTGGCCGCGCCGACTTCGGGCCCGATGATCGATCAAATCAAAGCGGCCCTGGAAAAGAAGAAGCGCCCCAGGCTGATCGCGGCGCTGGATTCAGCGTCCGCTGAGTTAAGAGGTGACGAGTTGGTCATCGTTACGCCTGATGCTCGAGATGCAAGGATTACATTCGCCAAAGCGGAGAACGCAAAGGCTTTGCGCGAAGCGGGCAGCGAAGTTTGCGGTCAGGAAATCGGGTTTTCGATCAAGGACCTCGCGACCGACAGCAACGAGCCGCTGTCACCCGAAGAAGAGAAGCATCGCGAAAAAAAACAAAATCGCCAGGCCGTAGCTCAGAACCCCACCGTCCAACAAGTCTTGCGCGCCTTTGGCGGCGAGATCGTCGATATCAAAGCGCAGTGATCCGCAGCGAAGTGTCAAAAGCCCGACCGTCAGGGAGGGCTGCACGCGCAACACTCCTGCTCAATGACCCGTGAACCCGCTTTGCCTCAAAACCCATCTTGGACTTGCGAGAACGGTCGAGGTACAGAACCGCTTGCGGTAGCAAGCGGGTATTTCCTCGAAGTTTACCCGGTCGCTACTGCGACCGGTTCTGTAGCCGCGTTGTTTCGCAGACTTTTGAGGCAAAGCCCCTTGAACCGTTTTGTTCAGTTCATAGGAGTGCGCCGCGCGAGTGGCCCCTGCTTACGCGCGGGCTCCTGACACAATCACTCAGCTTCGCTGCTAGTTCGACCGCTCGTGCCCCGCGCTACAGTCAGAAACGCCTTCGCTGCATGCGACAGCGTCGCGCCCTTGCGATAGATCAGGTGTACCCGTCTCTCCAAACGCATCTCTTTCACTGACAAACCCGCCAACTGTTTGCGCGCGATTTCTGTTTGAGCCGCCAGGCGCGGTATCAACGCCACACCCAAACCTTTTTCCACCAGGCGCTTGATTGCTTCCAGGGTCGGCATCTCCATGGAAATGTTCAGCGGCGTGCGTTGCTTCTCAAAAGTCTTTACTACTTTATCGCGATAGGGCGAGGGGACATTGTGCGCGATGAATGACTCGGCGCCCAGCTCGCGTACGGAAACGATCTTCTTTGCCGCGAGCGGATGATCCGGCGCGACGATCAAAGCCAACTCATCCATTGCTATGGGAACTGACTTGATTGCCTGATCATTCGGCTTGAAAGAAACCACGCCGATCTCTACATCACGACCGAGAATCTCGCCCGGAATGCGACTCGCCAGACTGCGCTTGACCTCGATCTTTATGTGCGGATGACGCGCGCGAAAGACTGGAATCAGCGGCAGCAGGCACATCACTGTATATTCGTTGGCTCCGAGCGAAAGCTTTCCCCGATGCAGGTCTCGCAGCTCGCGAATGGCCGAGTGCGCGTGATGGCGCAGATTCATCATCTGCTGCGCAAAGTCGAACAGCACGCGGCCGGCGGCGGTCAAGGTGCCGTCTTTCGAAGAGCGATCGAACAGCGCCTCGCCCAGCTCAGTCTCCAGCCTCCGAATTCCCTGGCTCACGGCCGGCTGAGTGCGGTGCAATGTTTCGGCCGCGCGGGAAAAGCTTTTCTCCTGGGCCACCGCCAGGAACACTTCCAGTTGGTTAATATCCATCGTGGTTAGTTGGAGCGCGGACATCCTGTCCGCCTGAGCGCGAACCGCGCGAAAACAATCGGTTTTCTAATTTGGGAACTGAGCGCCTGCGGCGCTGGCGGACAGGATGCCCGCGCTCCACGCACCCTCTCCAATGTTATTCAGAATTACTCCCCAGGTTATGGTATCACACAGCATTATCTTATCATAGAAATTATAACTTTGACTTTCAAGAGGGTAAGACCTAGGATTCCGCCTTTCCAGGATGGATTGGAGGGCGAGGTGTGATGACTTCCGAGCGGGTAAGAATTTTCGACACGACGCTGCGCGACGGCGAACAATCGCCGGGCTGCTCAATGGACCTGAACGAAAAGGTGCGCCTGGCGCGGAAGCTCCAGTCGCTCGGGGTCGACATTATCGAAGCCGGATTCCCGGTTGCCTCCGAAGGCGACTTTGCCGCGGTCAAGGCCGTCGCCGCCGAGTGTCGCGAAGTAACCGTCGCCGCTCTCTGCCGCACGGCGGAGTTGGACGTGCAGCGGGCGGCTGAAGCTTTGCGCGGAGCGGCCCGGCCACGCATTCACACCTTTGTCGCGACTTCGGATATCCATCTCGAGTACAAGTTAAAGAAGACCCGCGCTGAAGTGATCGAGATGACCCGGCAGGCAGTTCGTCTGGCGCGCAACTTTGCCGATGAGGTTGAGTTCTCTGCCGAGGACGCCACGCGCAGCGACGTGGACTATCTCTGCGAAGTGTTCGCGACCGCAGTGGCCGAGGGGGCGACGATTCTCAATGTGCCGGACACGGTGGGTTACACGACACCGACAGAATTCGCGCGGCTGGTGCGCACCGTGCGCGAGCGCGTGGTGGGAGATCGTACCGACATAGTGGTCAGTGTTCATTGTCACAACGACCTTGGCCTGGCGGTGGCCAATAGCTTGACAGCGATCGAGGCGGGGGCGAGACAAATTGAATGTACGGTCAATGGGATCGGCGAACGCGCGGGGAACGCGGCGCTGGAAGAGATTGTCATGGCCATGCGCGTGCGCGCGGACCGGCTGCCCTTCGAAACCGGGATCGATACGACTGAGATTTATTCCACCAGTCAGTTGCTCTCACAGATTATTGGTTTTGGCGTGCAACCAAACAAAGCTATCGTCGGACGCAACGCGTTCGCGCACGAAGCCGGCATACATCAGCACGGAGTGATCAGCAATCCGCTGTGTTACGAGATTATGACGCCGGAATCGGTCGGCGTGCCCACCAGCGAACTCGTGCTGGGTAAGCATTCGGGGCGGCACGCGCTCGCTTTGCGTTACGAGGAACTCGGCTATTCGATTGATCGGAACGAGTTGGACGCAGCCTACCGCCGCTTTACGGATCTGGCCGATCGCAAGAAGCGAATTTACGATCAGGATCTGATTTCTTTGTTGGTAGCCGATACGGCTGTGTCATCGGAAGCGGCGATTGCGGCTGAAAGTAAACAGTGGGCGCGGACCGTGGCCGCGTAGTCCTGTGATGTTTGGCAAGGGGATCATGCACTTAAAGATAGTCGTTCTTCCGGGTGATGGAGTGGGCCCGGAAGTCATTGAACAGGCCGTGCTTGTTTTGCAAGAGATCGCGAACATTCACGGCCATACTTTTGAGTTCGCGGAGCACGATGCCGGCGGGGTGGCAATCAGCCGTTGGGGCTCACCACTGCCGCGGACGACGCTTGACGCCTGTGTCGGCGCTGACGCCGTGTTGCTGGGCGCGGTCGGTTCGCCCGATTTCGATCACCTCGCTCCCGACCGAAGACCCGAAGCCGGCTTGCTTTTGCTGCGACGCACCCTGGGCGGATTTGCGAATCTGCGTCCGATTACTTCCTTTCACGCGTTGGCCGGCGCGTCTCCGCTGCGCAGTGAAATCATTCAGGGTGCCGACATTTTGTTTGTCCGCGAGTTGCTCGGCGGGCTTTATTTCGGCGAGCCGCGCGGGCTGATCTCTCAAAACGGAAGCTCTGCGGCGTTTAATACCATGCGTTACACGGTCAGCGAGATTGAGCGGGTCGCGCGCGTGGCTTTTGCGGTGGCGACCAAGCGTCGCAATAAACTGACTTCAGTGGACAAGGCCAACGTCCTCGAGACATCACAATTGTGGCGCCAGACAGTTTCGCGCGTGGCTATGGAATACCCGCAGGTCGAACTTGATCATCTTTATGTCGACGCGGCGGCGATGCATATCATCACCAACCCGAGAAGGTTCGACGTCATTCTCACTGAGAATTTGTTTGGCGACATCCTCTCAGACGAAGCTTCGGTAATTTCCGGATCGTTGGGAATGCTGGCGTCAGGAACTGTGGGCGGCGCAGTCGATCTCTATGAACCTGTCCATGGATCGGCGCCGGACATCGCGGGCCGGGGCATCGCGAATCCTTTGGGAGCAATTGCCTCAGCGGCGATGCTTTTGCGGCAGACGGCCGGTCTGGAGGATGAAGCCGCGGACGTCGAAGCAGCGATCCGCACGGTGCTCGACGCCGGGTATCGCACTCGAGATATCGCGGCCGGAACCAGCGGCCACTTGATCGGCACGGCGGAGATGGGGCAACTTGTAGCCGAAGCTATTTTTGAGTTAGCCGACATGCGTCATGCTTATCATGCGGTTTAGTCAGTGGTCAGAGATCAGTGGTCAGTTGTTCCTTGATGCTTGTACAAACAGAAACAACTGCCCACTGCCCACTGCCCACTGACTTACTGACCACTGACAACTAACAGCTTTATGCCTCGCACACTATTCGAAAAAGTTTGGGATGCGCATCTGGTGCGCGCGCCGCCGAACGAGCCCGCGCTCCTTTACATCGATCTTCATCTCGTGCACGAAGTCACTTCGCCGCAGGCCTTCGAGGGCTTGCGGGCAGCGAAGCGCGGTGTACGCCGGCCCGATCTAACAATAGCCACCATCGATCATAACGTGCCGACCACGGATCGCACCCAACCGATCGCGGATCCAATTGCCGCAAAGCAAATCGAAACGTTAAGGCAGAACTGTGCTGAGTACGGCATCACTCTCTTTGACATCAACTCAACTGACCAGGGCATCGTGCATGTCATTGGGCCGGAGTTGGGGCTGACGCGGCCGGGCATGACGGTGGTCTGCGGCGACAGCCATACGAGCACGCACGGCGCCTTTGGCGCGCTGGCGTTCGGCATCGGCACCAGTGAAGTCGAGCACGTTCTGGCAACGCAATGCTTGCCGCAAAACAAACCCCGGACGATGCTGGTGCGCACGCACGGCTGGTTGTCTGAAGGCGTGACGGCAAAGGACCTCGCCCTGGGCATCATCGGGCAGATTGGCACCGACGGCGCGTCGGGCCACGTGATCGAATACGCGGGAGAAGCGGTGCGCGCGCTCACGATGGAAGGCCGCATGACCCTCTGCAACATGAGCATTGAAGCCGGCGCGCGCGCCGGGATGATTGCGCCCGATTCAGCGACGTTCGCTTATCTCCAGGGCCGCCGGTACGCGCCGCGCGATGCGCAGTGGGAAGCAGCAGTCGAGTACTGGCGGACATTGTCTTCGGACCCGGACGCTCAATTTGATCGCATCGTCGAAATCGATGCCGCAGCGATTGCTCCCTGCATTACCTGGGGGACCAGCCCGGGAATGGTCGTGCCGGTAACCGGCAGCGTTCCCGACCCCGCGGCAGTGAAAGGCGCAGCCGAACGCCGGGCGACGGAGCGAGCGCTCGCATACATGCAGCTCGAGCCACGAACAAAGATCGCCGACGTAACGATCGATCGGGTTTTCATTGGGTCGTGCACCAATTCGCGGCTGGAGGATCTGCGCGCGGCCGCTCGAGTTGTAAAAGGCCACGATGTTCACAAGTCAGTGCGCGCGATGGTTGTGCCTGGTTCGCAGAAGGTCAAACGTGACGCCGAGGCTGAAGGTCTGGATCAGATTTTTCTCAAAGCGGGATTTGAGTGGCGCGAAGCGGGATGCTCAATGTGTCTGGGGATGAATGCCGACATCCTGGAACCGGGCGAACGCTGCGCCTCAACCAGCAATCGCAATTTCGAAGGCCGACAAGGACGCGGCGGGCGCACGCATCTGGTTAGTCCGGCGATGGCCGCGGCAGCGGCGATCAGCGGACACTTTGTTGATGTGAGGGAATGGGAATATAAGTAGCGTCGGACGGCCTTTGCGGTAGACCATGGACCAAACTAAGAAACGAGTTGCTTGGGACGCGATTAAGAATCAAGCCAATAAGAAGAAACACAAGATTAGCTTTGAAGAAGCCGCCACCGTGTTTTATGATCGACTCAGCTTGACGGTTGACGACCCTGAGCACTCCGTTAACGAAAGGCGACTTCATATAATAGGCGAATCCAACAAAGGGAAACTAATTCTGGTCACTTTCGTTGAGGGGTCTGATGGAATTCGAATTATCAGCGCCCAAAAGCCGACCCGACGCGAAAGAAAGCATTATGAAGAAAGATACAGTTAAGAAGAGAAGATCGATTGATTTTAGCAAGGGGATCCGCGGAAAGTACGCGGACATGGGCCTTGTAATCGTTGGGGCGGCCCCGAAGCAAAAACGGATAGAGAGTAAAGCTGCTGAGGCCGTCCTCAAAAAGGTATCTCGCGTCCTAAACTCAGCTGGGCCAAACAAACGAGATTTGGAAGCCGCTATTAACCGCGCTCGGGATTTGATCGAGTCTGCTCGCACCTTGTAGTTTCCAATGGAGTCTTTTCTAATTCACACCGGCCTGGTGGCCGTTCTCGATCGACCAAACGTCGATACCGATCAGATTATTCCCAAGCAATTTCTCAAGCGGGTCGAGCGCACCGGCTTCGGCGAATTCCTTTTCTACGATTGGCGCATCCGGCCGGATGGCCAGCTCGACCCATCCTTTCCTTTGAACGAATCGCGCTATCAGGGCGCGTCGATCTTAATCGCCGGAAAGAATTTCGGTTGCGGCTCTTCGCGCGAGCATGCGCCGTGGTCGCTGGCTGATTATGGTTTCCGCGTGATCATTGCCCCGTCATTCGCGGACATCTTCGCGAATAACTGCCTGAAGAATGGCCTCTTGCCGGTCACGCTCGACGAGGCTGAGGTAGCCGAACTAATGCGGCGGGCCAATCTGATTGAAGACTATCGTGCGACCGTTGATCTTGCGGGTAAGACGGTCAGCGACGCGCACGGTTTCGCGGCGGCTTTCGAAATCGATGACTTCCAAAGACATTGTCTGCTCGAAGGGCTGGACGACATTGCATTGACGCTCACCCACGAAGCTGAGATTTCCGCGTTTGAGTCTCTCAGGAGGCAAAGGCAATTTTAGTGAATGAGAAGCAACCAGGACGCACTCAGCGGAAATAGTTTTTCGTCTTGCCGCTTCGTGGGACTTCGTGGATGTTTCTTACCTCGTTCGAAGATAGAGAAACCAATTGAAGACCCCAACCAGGCGTTGACCCGAGTTGTCCTTCAATGACACAATCCCGCCCCGCCGGCAAAAAGATCTTCCAGCCGGAACGGCCTCTCAGGAGTCAATCATGTTCAGCAACGAACTCAGTTATGAAGCACACGACTTGCAACAGCGCAGCAAGTCCGGTGCGCGCTGGTTCTTTTGGATTGCGGGCCTGACAACAATCACTTCGATTGTTTCTTTGTTTGGCGGCGGGTTCGTTTTTTTCCTCAGCCTTGGTACGACTCAGTTTGTCGATGGCCTGGCCAGGGGTCTATCCCAGGAATTCGGTGACGCCACCAAGATCGTCGCGTTGGTCTTCGACGTTCTGGTGGCCGGGTTATTTGCCCTGATGGGATGGTTCGCGCTGAAGGGTCACATCTGGAGTTTCATCGTGGGCATGAGCCTCTTCATGCTGGACGCGATGATCTTGCTCGTTTTTCAGATTTGGCTCAGCTTTGCTTTTCACCTGTTGGTGGTCTTTTGGATTTTCAAGGGTTTCCAGGCGGCGCGGCAACTGGCCGCGTTGGAACGCCGGATTCAATTAATGCCGCCGCCGCAACCACCAACAGAATTTGGACCGGATGCCTCACCGGTTGAAGCCGGACCTTCGGCTTGATTCCTCAATTGAACCAACCCACCAACTCTTTCGTATAGCTCCCCGGAGGTTCAAAGGGCTATGCGTGATCCGGCTTTGGCAGGGATTCTCAGTTTACTCATTCCGGGGTTAGGTCAAATCTATAACGGACGAGTCATTATCGGAATCATCTGGATGCTTGTGTTCGGAGTCTCGTGGATTGGATCGGTGGGCTTGTTCGGATGGGTAATTCACATTATTTCGGCGTGGTGCGCTTACTCGTATGCCAAAGATCACCCGGTGCGCAGTGGCACAGACTTCAGTCTGTGATCCAATCTGCCCACCACAGACTGAAGTCTGTGCCACCTACATCTTCAGAAAATTTTCCAGGATAGTCCGGCCATCGGGGTGTTCCCGATCGAATAATTCGGGATGAAACTGCACGCCAAAGAGAGGTAGAGAGGTGTGCTGCATCGCCTGAATGTCTGAGACTTCGTTTGTTGCGGTGCAGACGAAATCCGGCGGCAGTGATTTGACTTCGTCACAGTGCGACTCCCAAACCGTGATCGTTTCCGGCAAGCCGCTGAAAATCCCTTCGCCGGTTTGCAGGTCCACGTTGCAGAATCCGCGTTCGCGGAAGGCTCCTTCGTAACCTTTGCCCGGGGCAATGCGTTCAATCAGATCAACCGGCGCGCCGAAGGCCAGTGCTATTTGTTGCTGTCCACCGCAGACGCCGAGGACAGGCTTGGGCGCGCTGCGAATGACATAGAAGACTCCAGCCAAAGACTCCGGCGAATAGCGGTCCCAGGGATGGCTCTGCCCGCTGAGGATGATGTGTGAAGGACTCAGCGTCTTCACGAATTCCGGCGTGATGTTGAGGAACGGTTCGGTGACTACTCTCAAGTCAGGCTCGATCTGTTGCAGAGCCGAGCGAATCTCGCGCGGGCTCGAACCCTGACCCTCGATTGTGTTGTCGACCAGCAGAATCATTTCAAATCAATCTTAAATCTCAAATTTGAGATCTCAAATTTCAGATCACAGGCAATCGAATCGCGCGACGTTTGTGCCGCCGTTGTGGTCGTACGACAGGCGACTCCTCGGGCGTGGGAGTCTCCTGCTTCACAGGCACTTCCAATCCCAAACAATACATTTTTCCATTGAAAGCCCCAATGTAGATGCGTCCATCCAAAACCGCTGGTGTCGCGTTAACGTTGTCCCCGATTTTGATTTCTGATATCTGCTTTCCATCGTCGGCTGAGAGCAGGTGAATCCATCCGGCTTTGTCGCCAAACACGACCCGGCCATCGACCACCGGCGCGCTGCCCCAAATCGCCGCGTGCGCTTTGTATTTCCACACCACCTCGCCTTTGTCTGCACTCAGGCAATACATGTAGCCGTTGCTCGCGCCGATATAGATCCGGTCTTTCAAATAAATCGGGCTGGCCCAGATACCGATATGCTCGCTGGCATGACCGAGGTGCGCGCCGTCCGTGACGAAGTTCCAAACCAACTCGCCCGTCTCTTGTTTGTAGCAGCGCACCACCCCGTCTTCAGCCGCCGTGTAGACGAAACCATTAGCGACGGCCGGAGTGGAGTCGGAATCGGCGCCGATCCTTACTTTCCAAATCGTTTTGCCGGCGGCCGGATCGATGCAGTAGAGATCGCCCTGCTCGGTTCCCAGATAGACGCGACCGTCTTTGATTGTAATGCTGCCTTCGACAGAACCCACCGGAACCTTGTAGATCAGCGATCCATCCGCCAGGTTGAGACAGTAGAAGTTGTGATCTTCACAGCCAAAGTAGATGCGATCGCCAACCACTATGGTCGAGCCGTCGATTTCAAAGCCGGCTTCATGATCCCAGATGAGCGATCCATCTTGCGCGTTGAGACAATAAAGGTGGTGGTCGATACCGCTCGCCAGAATCCGGTCGCCGGTAATGACGGGCGTGGCCTTCATGCTGTCCTTGCCGCGGAACTTCCAAATCTCGCTGCCGTCGTTTCTGTTCAGGCAATAAACGTAGCCATCGGCCGCAGGAAAGAAAACTCGATCGTCGCGAATCGATGGCTGACCCGGCCAGGACGTGCCGCCCCAGGGATCCTTATGCAGTCTGCCGCTGATCCAATCGGTCTTAACTTCCCAGATGACCTTCAGCTCGCCGTCTTCCCAGGGGCCCGTGCCATAAAAGTTCCTCTCCGCGTTACCCAGCCACATGGGCACCTCAGTCGGCGGTTTTGGTTTTTCAACAATGGGAGGCGGCGGAGGTGTTACGGCTCTTCCGTTACAGCCCGGCAGCAGGACAGTTGCGCAGATCGTAATCACGACGCCGCCACAAAGGCGGAGGCGGAAGGGGACTGAAAGATTCAACACGGGGGATCCTCGGTAAAAACCTGAGACTATGAAATGACTATTATCGCAGCCACTCGCCACCATAAATTACTTCGGCTCGGCCGGTCAGCACAACCTCGCCGTCGTCGCGCCATTCGATGGGGAGCACTCCGCCGGGCGCGTGCACGTTCACGCGCCGGTCGGTGAAGTCATTGATCACCGAAGCGACCACGGCGGCGCAGGAACAAGTACCCGAGCTTTCGGTTTCGCCCACGCCACGTTCCCAGATGCGCTCTTCGATGTTTTCCCGATCGCGAACGCTCACAAAGATTACATTAGTGCGATCGGGGAAGCGCGGGTGATTCTCGATCAAAGGACCGAGTCGCCGCCAGTCAATTGCATTTAGATCGTCGACAAAGATGACGCAGTTGGGATTGCCCATCTGTAAGGCGGTCACGCTGAGGGTTTCAATACCGACCGCCAACGGATAGTCAATCACCCGATCGAGCGGCGCGTCAGTGAGCATCGGGATCGAAGCATTATCAAACCTCGGCCGGCCCAGCTCAGATCTAAGAAGAAAGGACCCGGCGCCGGAACGCTCAAGCAAGTGGTAGCGCTTGATGCCGTTGCGCGTTTGCAAGCGCAAAAGATCATTCGACCAGAGCTGATGATAGAACAAGTATGAGGCAGCACAGCGCGTCCCGTTGCCTGACATGCCGGCTTCGCTCCCGTCTGGATTGAAAATGCGAACCTGAAAATCCGCGCTGTCTTCTTCAGAGCGCTGCGCGATCGCGATGCCGTCCGCGCCCGCGCCGTAATGGCGATCACAGATGCGCCGGGCAAACTCTCCCAGGTCGTCCATGTCGGCGAGTTGATCGGCTTCGAACACGATATAGTCGTTGCCGTAGCCTTGGAATTTGGTGAAACGTGGCGGCATCATTTATGAACCAACGGGGACGATCTAATCTTTCGAGACATGTGAAGCACGCCGATAACGTCAATGTGATCGGGTCTAATATGATAGATGATCCGGTAAGGACGCTGGAACACTTCGCGGATTTGGCCAACCGCGAACTCCGGCACGACACGTCCGGAAAGCGGAAAGACGCCGATTTGTTTGCTGCGACCCGTCAGTCTATCAACCATGCGCTTGGCGTAGGCGGGTGAACTCTGGGCGATGTAGTCGTGAATTGTTCGAAGACTGTGTCTTGCAGTATCAGTCCAGGCGACCTTCATGGGCGCAATCCGAATTCTTCTCGAACTTTTTCAACGTCGGTTACCCGGCCCGCCTCACTGTCAGCCAACCCTGCTTCGATAGTTTCCCTGACGTAGATTTGGTACATCAGATCTTCCCAGGTTGAATCGTCCGGCAGGTTTTCGACAAGCCGTCGCGCCTCTTCCTTAATGGTTGCACTCATAGGTTCCTTCTCCGATCCGTTTACGCAATATAGCTAGTTTCTGAGTAATGGGTCAATGGACATCGACTTGGGGTAGTGGAGTAGAGTCTGGGCAGTACTCCTCTAGTGTGTTGCCGGAGGGCAGGGAGGGCAAGGTACAACACCGGATTTTGCTAGTAGCGCGATAATTGCTGCAAAAAACTACTCCGTCTTACCCGCAAATGAAGCCAGCAGAACTGCAATCGCGTCGATCGAATCCCGCCGCACGGCGCTGGCGTCCGGATAGTTATTAAGCATCATCGAAAACACCAGATGCTCGCCCGCGGCCGTCGTTACATAACCCGACAGCGACGCGACCGAACTGAGGCTGCCGGTCTTGGCGTGCACGTTGCCTTCGGCGGGCGTGCCTTTCATGCGCGTGCGCAAAGTGCCGTCAACGCCGGCGATAGGCAATGCGTCGCGGAACTGTGCGAAGTATTTGTGCTTAGACATGTAAGTCAGCAACTGCACCGTGGCATTCGCCGTGATCATGTCGTTGCGCGACAGACCTGAGCCGTCGTTCAAGGCCAGGTCACTTTCGCTTGCTCCGGCCTGCCGCAAAAAATTCCTTACCACTATCAGCCCGGCTTCCTCATTTGTTTGATTTGGGCTGGCGGCAGTCAGCTTGCCCAGCGTGCGCAGAATTATTTCGGTATAGAGGTTTTGACTTGGCTTCAAGGTGTGCGACGCGATTAAGCTGAATGGCGGCGACTGAATCGTAGCGATCTCAACCGGCAAATTGGTTGGCGACGTTGAGCCCGGCGTCGGATTCGGAATGAGGCTTGTCCCGGAACGCGCGTCCAGGGTGCGCAACCGTCCGTCGAACTTCACACCGCGCTTTAGCAGCGCCTCTCTCAACATCGTCACAAAGGCCAGCGCGGGATTGGGAATCGCCGCGCCACCGATGAAGCCGTTGTCGCCGATTGGCAAACTCCCTGAAATCTCCAGCATATTCGCGCCCAGCCCGCGATAGATTTGCAAATCACTCTTCGATCCACGCGCGGCGGTGGTCGCATGATTCGCAATCGTCATGAACGTCGCCGGAGGCCCGGTGGTGATAACGACAGGTGCGCCAACTTTGTCACCGGGCTTTACCGTCAGGTCGATCGCGTTGTCGTTCACAGTCAAGGCGGAAACCTGTGCGCCGTAAGACCACTGCAAGTCTTCCCACTCCCAACCACTGCCCGGCGGCGCGCCGTTGAAATAACTTTCATCGCCGACCAGATCGCCTTTGACGCGTTTCACTCCGGCGGCCACGATGCGATCGGCAAGAGCATTAATGCCTTTGAAGTAGTCGCCGTCATTGAAGCGTGCCGCGAACGAAGGATCACCGCGACCAAAAATGATCAAGTCGCCTTTGACTGTGCCTTTGTCCGGCTTTTCTTTCGCATAGATCGATGTCATGAAGCGATAGTCAGGCGTCAGGCGATCGAGCGCGGCCGCGACTGTGTAGAGCTTCATGTTTGAAGCCGGCCGGACAAACTTGTTCGAACTCTGTGCGTAAATCAACTGGCCAGTATCGAGCGAGACAATCTTGACCGCGAAGAACCCATGTTCGAGCGCCGGCTGGCGCACGATTTCTTCAATGCGGGATCTCAGTTCGGCTAGAGTGTTGGGCGCACTTCGTGACGGCGCGACAGAGCGTTCCGTCGCGATGCTGCGCTCGCGTTGCGGTTGGGCGAAGCTAACCCTCTGAACGATTGCCGGCGCTAGCGCCAACAGAAAAGCCGGAATCAGTAAGAGTCCAAAGCTCGAGCTTCTTCGCATGGTTTTTTTGTTCTTCAATTTCGACAGCATGAGATTCGTCATCGTACAGACTGGCGTTCAGAGTACCGACTTCAGTCGGGTTTTTCTCGATCAAAAAAAGCCCAACTAAAGTTGGTACTCTAAACGCCGCCACTCAAATCGAATCCAGAACTTCTTTCGCCGTCGCCGTGGCCGTTCCAAGTTTTCCGACGACGATGCCGGCGGCGTGATTAGCCAGCACCGCGGCTTCGGTCATCGATGCGCCGGCGGCTAACGCTGCCGTCAGCGCGGCGATCACCGTGTCGCCTGCGCCAGTTACATCAAACACTTCGCGGGCTGCGGTCTCGACATTAACAGGGTCGCGATCTCCCTCGACCAGCATCATGCCGCGATTGCCACGAGTGATCAGGACCGCATCGCAATTGAGACGCCCGCGAATCGACTGCGCCGCCATTTTCAATCCTTGATCAGAATCTTCTTCAAGACCGGCCATGCGCAGCGCTTCAAAATGATTCGGCGTGATTAGAGTGACCGGGTGATACGCTTCAAAGTTTCGCAACTTCGGATCGATTAGCACCGGCATGCGGCCGTAAGCAAGCGGCAGCACCTCGGCCAAAACGCGAGGCGTAACCACACCTTTGTCATAGTCAGAAACGACGAGCGCGTGCGCGTTCTCGAGCGCGGTCTTTACAGCGGCAACGATCAGCGCTTCCGTCGGACCATTAACAGGGGTGCGATGTTCGCGATCGGCCCGCACCACCATCTGGTTTTGGGCAATGATGCGCGTCTTGATCGTAGTCGGACGTGAATTATCCGTGACCAGCGAGCCGTCGCCTTGCAAAGCGCTTTTGTCGCCGACCGAACTGCGAATTCTTTCGCCGGGAAAGTCATCGCCGACGACCCCGACGACGCAGGCCTTCGATCCGAGCGCGACGAGGTTCGCGAGCACGTTCGCGGCGCCGCCGAGATGCGTCGATTCACGGCGAATGTCGACGACCGGCACCGGCGCTTCCGGGGAGATGCGCGTCACGTCACCCCAGAGAAACTCGTCCAGCATCACGTCACCGAGCACGACGATGTTCCGCTCGCTGATCCTGTTCAGTAACTCAGCCGCGCGTTGTTTGTCGATAGTTGTCATGAATTCACTTGGAGTGTGCCGGCAGAGCGAAGCGGCGACGGCGCTTTGGATAAGTGATCGTCATGTTCGAATTTAAAGCGGTGTCGCGCTACGCTTGCCACCGCACTCCAAAGTCACTCGCTGTCGCAAGCGGTCCCTTACCCTTCTATTTCTACACTGACGTCAAGATTCGATCGATCGCTCCCACGACACGCTCAACCGGCACGCGCAGAATGCACTCCGGCTTTTCAAACTCAGCACAAAAGTAACCGTGACACGGCTGGCAGGGCATCTCTTCGCGCACGACTTCGTTTGGGTTCGTGGTCCACGGCCGCCAGTGCGCGACGTTTGATGAACCGAAAATCACCACGCAGGGCGCGCCCGCGGCGGCGGCGATATGCGCGATGCCGCTGTCGTTGCCGACGAATAAGCGCGCGCGTGAAGCGATCGCGGTGACCTCGGGCAGGCCCAGATCGCTAAGGCCGATGGCCCGCGCCGAGGTTTGCTGCATCAACGATCCAAGCATTTGCCTTTCTTTGGCAGAGACGATGACTATTGGCGTCAGACCGCGGTCGTTCAGTTCGTTCGAGACGCGGGCAAAGTTTTCCGTGGCCCACTGCTTGGTATCAAACGCCGCGGCCGGATGAATCAACGCAAACGGTCTGTCCTGATCTGCGAATCCGGCGGCGCGCAGTTTTTCAGCGACTGAAAGCAGCGAACTGTCATTCACGGCAAGGCGCGTCGGCGGCCGATCGGTCACCGGCACTCCGGTCCATCCGATCAAAGCAAGTTGTTGTTCGACCGAGTGCAGGCTGGGCCTTTGCCAAATTTCCAAAGACGATGGCGCGGCGTGATTATGCAAGCGAGCGTATTGATAGTGGCCGAAGCCGACGCGATTCTTCGCGCCCGTCGCGCGCGTCAAAAGCGTGGCAGTCGTGCCGCCGTGCAAATTGTAGACAACGTCGTAACGCGCGGCGCGTAGTTCCCGGGCCAGACGCGCCCGGCCCGCTTTGCAGTCACGCGCGATCTGGATTACGCGATCGACCAGGTCCGATCCCTCGAGAACAGGCGCCACCCAATCTTCCAGAACAATGTCTATCCGTGCGTGCGGCAGGAAACGGCGCAGCGCAAACAATGAAGGCGTGCTCAGGACGGTATCGCCAATCGATCGCAGACGCACGACGAGGACGCGTTGCACTTGAGACCAATCCCAACGCGCGGGCGCCAGAGCCTGTGGCTCGCCGCTTTCATTGTTTGCGAAAGCGAGATGGCGAACGCTCGGCGACGCCTCAATTATTTCCCGCAGGCTGTTCATCTTCGATTCTGGCTTCGTCAATCAACATCACCGGAATGTCGTCGCGAATCGGATAGACGCGTTTGCACTCTAAGCATTTCAAACCGCTCTGGTCGGGCTTCAGTTCCACCTTGGCGCGGCAGGCCGGGCAAACCAGAATCTCAAGCAACTGTTCACTGATAGGCATCCGTTTGACCCTCTTCATCAATCCAATTTGCGCAAGTGCGGGGCGCTGCGAGAGCAGTTTAGAGATCGATCTTTAGCTTGTTCCCGAATCGGCAACCAAAGGTTGAACGCGGAACGCGAACTGAGCACCAGCACCCAGCGCTAAAAACGTAGCTTAGCAGTATTGTCCGATTTGTTGTAGCGCATGTAGTACAATCGCAGAGCAAGGACGCTTGGCGGAATTTTGGCAAACGGCTTTGCTTGAAAACGAGGAACTATGGTGATGATGATTGAGGAGTTTGGTCCGCGAGTCGCGAGCGTTTGGAACGATTTGCGCACGACTACCCGCAATCTGGTTGAGCGGGCCTGGAAATCCTCGGCCGGCGGCGCCGTTATGCAGGTGCCGCAGTCGACGCCATATGACCCGCGCGCTGATCACGAGTTGAGCCAACTCCTGGCAGCCCTCGATGAGCACGCCAGCGAAGCCGGGGCTCCGGTGGCCGATGCGTCGCGAGCAGCACAGCGCCTGGCTGATGCCTGCGCCAGCGTGCTGAGCCAGCAAACCCAGTCAGCCGAAGTATTCGCGCAACTGATCAAGCGCGCGCACCAGCGCAACGATTATGCGCGCGTGGATGCTCTGGCGGGGTTGCTGTCCGAACGTCTGGCGCCCAGCGAAGTTTGCGAGTTGGCGCGATCGAACAACGTGGTGGTGCGCGCGCTGGCGCAGGAAGCTTTAGCGCAAATGCCGGCGTCGCTTTTGCGGGCATTGTTGCGCGATCCCGTTGACTCTTTGCTCGCCCGCCAGGCTTTGTTACATCAGGCCATTGAATATGCTTCAGAAGATGCAGATCGGGCTTTGCATGAGTTTGAAGATTTCAGCGCGGAAGATATTTGAAGGGTCTTGAATGGCCTGAGCCTCTGCGATCCACTTTCAGTTAGTCCCAGCCATTCAATTCAGTTCCGCGGATTGCTTCCAGAGCCCGGCCTCCAGGTTGCTGCTTGGATGTGCCGACAGCAACTCCCAACCGAATCGCCACTTCTCAATCGAGCAGCTAAATGGATTTCGATTTACTCTGCCGGGCCGGCGCACCCAGGACCATGCAGCGCGGGGATCTTTTGACTGATCACAGGATAGTTTGGAGCCTCGTCGATATTGATCTGCGTCCAGTGCGCAAATTGTTCGGGGACGGCGTTGTCGGCGAAGATCGCTTCCACCGGACATTCGGGAACGCAGGCATCACAATCAATGCACGTGTCGGCGTTGATATAAAGACGATCGGGCAGTTCGTGAAAAGCTTCGACGGGGCAGACGGCTGCACAATCGGTGTATTTACAGTCAACGCACATTTCTACAACAACGTAGGTCATTCGCAGATGACTCCTTTCAGTGGAGAACAAATTCTTATTATTTAACGCACGGAATGTCAACTAAAAAGTTTTTATGGAGTGCGGTCCGTCGCGCATCGGTTCAGCGTCGATCTCATTCGCAATCCGAATATAGTCCGCGCAGCGGACGAGCGAAAATAGCCCAGCACTTTAGTGCTGGGTAGAGGACCAAAAAGAAAAATAGCCCGCAAAGCGGGCGACAGAAGGTTTCGGACGAGCGAACAAACGTGAAAATGTCTTTCGTCCGCTACGCGGACTTCGTTGAAAATATTCTTTCGTTCCCAGCGATAAATCGCTGGGCTATGTTCGCGCCGTCCGCTGCGCGGACTCATCAGAGCGGGTCGCGCATATCGAGCGATCGGGGTCACCGCTTTGGCACGTAAGTAAACCAGAAATAGATCGTCTGTCCCACTCCGATCCAGAAACCAATCACCGCGCCAAACAACTCGATCGTTTTCAGGTGATGCTGGGCCACTGACAATACCAGTGCTTCCAATTTTTCGATTGGGTACTCGGACACTTTTTTTCTCACCAGGCCGCCGACGTCAAACTCGGCGATCAGCGCGGGCAGCCTTTCGCGCGCGGCGGCGGTAATCTTTTCGGTGAGCGCGGCACTCGCTTTCTCAATCGCGCCCGGGGGCATGTGATCGGCCAGCCGGCCGATGGGCGCCACCATGAATCTTTCGATTTGCGTGCTCAGGATTGCATTGATGGTACGCGCAGTGTCGTCGCGGGCCAGCACGGCCAGCAGGCTCTTTGTCAGAAAGATCTTTAGGCGCGGGGCCGATTCCGGATTCAACTTCTCAAGCAGTTCGCGCAACGTTTGTGGACGCAGGCGCTCCAGGGCATTGGCCAGATAGCCGACGACTGAGTGCGCCAGCTCAGGGCTTCGCACCACTGCCACCAAACGCTTTGCGGCCTCGTCCTTGATGGTCGCAAATCTCTCCGGCGGAAGCTGGCCAATCAATTCATTCACCGGCCTTTGCATCAGGTTGTCGATCGTGGAATTTAAAAAGCTGGTCGCCTCCTGCACGAAAGCGGCCCCGCGCAAATACTCGTCGATGCGCCGCGGCAGCGTGTTGTGTACCAGGTCATCGACTTCGCGATAGATGCGCTCGCGAGAGATGAAAATCTTTTTAACGAATGAGAGCTGGTCGTAATACTCGTCGACTTCGCGCTTGATCAGCGCGCCGATCTGTTGCCGCGTTCCCGGGCTCGCGGCGATGTCCGCCAGGTGCTGGGCGATGGGCCCGACCTGCTCGTCGACTCGCTCTTTGATCAGCGCCACCGTCTCAGGCGTGAACATCTCGGACAGCGAGGCGTTCGTTTGCGCCAGCTCGTCGATGCGCTCGCTGACAAACGCGTGCACCTTCCCCGCGAATATTTCTTCAGTGACCAGGCCGTCAAAGCGTTCTTCGGCAAAGTGCAGGATCAGATCGAACGTTTCGGTGCTGACGGTTTCGCTCAGTTCCTGCTCCAGCAGTTTATCAACCTGACGATCGACAAATTGTTCGATAGCTTCGGCTGTTTGCTGGCTCTTCAAAACGGACGCGATGTGTTCGGCGAGTTTGTATTGCAGAGCGGCAATCGTATCCAGCACCGGCGCGCGCGCGCCGGCCGGCAGAGCCTCAACCAGTGAAGGATAGACCGTCGAGAGCAATTCATTGGTGTAGGAAGTAACAAAGCCTTCGACTTTGCTGCTGAAAAATCCGGTCTCAAACAGAGCCGCAAAAACAGTCTCCTGCGAAACCAGTTCGTTGCCGACGGCGTTGCCGATCGACTGCGCGAGCTTGGCGCGATGCCGCGGAATCATTCCCTGTGGCCAGATCGTGATCCGGAAGAGTTTCACCGGCTCGTAAGGATGAAACAGCATCCAGATCGCCAGCCAAGCCGCGCCGTAACCGTGCGCCGTGGCGATGACGATGATTGCTACGCTAATCAGGATTTTGAAAGTAATGGGATCGATTGTGATGCTCCAGAACGAAATCCGTTTTCAAGGGGACGCGGCGCAAACTATCCTTTGAGCTTCATCTCTTTTTGTTCGCTTTTACTTCAGGCCGAATCAGGAAATAGCCGGGTCGCGTAACTGGGGTCAGTTTGGCGCGACCGGGGGCTTCAACTATTTTCACTTCAATCTTGCGAAAGTTGTCTTTGGCCTTGACGTTGGTTGACTGGTAGTCGATCACGTATTGCATTCGGAGGTCGTGAGCTATCTGGGCAGCGGCCTCAGTGATCTCGCTGACGCTTCTGGGGAAGAACACTCGGCCGCCACTTTCCTGCGCTACGGTCTGCAACAGGTGTTCTGCTTTGGTTCGTGGACTTAGACGAATTAATCCGCTCGCCGCATCAAGCTCGCTAACGATGCCGACAATGAACACCTGAACGTCTGTGGCTCGAAGAAGTTGTAAGAGTTGGTCGAGCGTGTAATAGCTGGCTCGGTCTTCGCCATCAGAAACCAAAACCAGTGCGTGCCTGACCGCTGGGTCCAAGGCGTTGCGCGCGGCAACGGCCTGAACCGCGACGTAAATCGCATCAATGACTGCGCTTTGGCCTGCTTCAACTTTGAAGTTCTTCAGAGCACCAGTCAAAAGTGATTTATCAGCCGTAAAATCTTGTATCGTGTCTATCTTGTTGCTGCTGATAAACCCAATCAGTAGAGTTTCATCGGTCGCTCGATTGCTATCGATCAGAAACTTTGCCGCATTCAGCGAGGAACCTAGCAATGTTCTGAATGATCCTGAACTGTCGATGGCGATTCCGTAACGTACTGGTCTTTCGTCTTTCGCGAAGCCCGAAAGGGTCTGCGGGACTTTGTCTTCCAAAACCGTGACGGAGTCTTTGGTTAACTCGTCATAGGCGTGCTGAGAACGGTCTATGGCGATTAAGTTTAATTTTACATTTGGCCCGACTTGAGTTGGGGGGGTTGGTTCCTGAGCCGAAATCGCGGCGCACAAAACCGGCCATAACAGCAAAAACGTCAGGCTCCTTCGAACAATCATAAATACCCCCCTTTGCGTCAGCTCTTCGCGGGAACTCAGTCCTTACTCCCCATCCTCAAGACTCGGCCACCATCTGTTCGTGATGGCGAGCACATTGAAATCCGTCTCGAGCGCCGCCGTGCCGGGCGCTGCCTGGTGAACGATCTCGCCCCCGATCACAGTCATCACGCAATGCGTTTTCAGAATATCCATCTCCGGAATCTTCATGATGTCGGCCGAGAGCACGGTCAGATCGGCGAGCTTTCCAACTTCAATCGTGCCGCGCAGCCTTTCTTCAAACGCCGCGTAGGCCGGCCAGATGGTCAGCATCTTCAAAGCCTGATCGCGCGGCAGAGCTTCTTCCGGATGCCAACCTTCGCCGGAAAATCCTTTAATGTCCTTGCGCGCCACGGCCGCATAAAACTCAATCATCGGTTCGCCGCGTTCGACCGGCGCATCCGAGCCTCCGGGAACGATTACGCCTGACTTAACGAAACTGTTCCAGGCATAGGCGCCTTCCAGCCGTTTGATTCCCAGGCGCGCGGGCGCGAAATGCAAATCGCCAATCGCATGCGAAGCCTGCATCGAAGGAATGATACCTAACTTTTTGAAGCGGGGAATGTCGAGTGGATTTACGATTTGAGAATGCTCGACGCGCCAACGCGGCTCCGCGATCGCGCGCTGATCCGCGGGGACAGCTTTCAGGGCTTTTTCGTACTCATCGAGGATGAAACGATTGCCTCGATCGCCGATCGCATGCGTCTCACACTGAATGCCTTTTCGCAAAGCTTCTTCCAGCATGGGCAGCAGATCTTCTTCCTTGATAGTCAAAAAGCCTGAGGTCTCAGGAGCGTCGGAATAAGGCTCGAGCAGCGCCGCGCTACGCGAACCGAGCGAACCGTCGGCGTAAAACTTCAATGACCGCACGGTCAGGCGATTGCCGAAGTCGCCGATCGTCGGCCCTTGAGCCAACAGTCGTTGCGCTTCTTTCCCCGGCGCTGAAAGAACTTTGTAAATGCGCAGCTTGATCTTGCCCTCGCCAAACAGCTTCCGGTAGATGGCTACGTCCTGATAACTGCCACCCGGATCCTGTACCTGCGTCCAGCCCAGGCCGATGTCTCGTTGCACTCCCAGTACGACTGCGCGTTCAGCATCCGCGGCCGACGTGGCCGGAATATGTTTCGACACCAGCCCGCGAGCCGCATCGAGCAACATGCCATTCGGCTCGCCATTTTTGTCTTTCGAAATTTCACCGCCAAAAGGACTGGGTGTCGCTTTAGTGATTCCGGCGATCTTCAAAGCGGCGCTGTTCACCACCGTGCCGTGCCCGTCGGCTCGCTGTAAGATCACCGGATTATTCGGCGCAACCCGATCGAGGTCCCAGCGCGTGGGAAACACCGGCGGCTGCCAGAAAGTTTCAATCCAGCCGCGGCCCGTGACCCATGCGCCAGGCTTGGTCTGATCGACCTTGGTCTTCACCTTGGCCAGAAAATCCTGAAGGTTGGTGATGCCTTCAAGGTTGAGTGTCATCTCGCGAAAGCCGACGCCCTCGAGGTGATGATGCGCATCGGTCATCCCGGGCACCACTGTCGCTCCGTGCAGGTCGACAACTTTTGTTTTCGGCCCCTGGTAAGGTTTGGCTGCGGCGCTGGTCCCGACAAAGACAATTCGATCGCCCCTCACGGCGATCGCCTCAGCTTGAGATTGCCGATCATTCGCGGTGTAGACATTTCCGTTGATGAAGATCAGATCGGCCGGTGCGACTTTAGTGCCGGCCGGCACAAAACTGAGAAGCAAAACGCTAAGCAGGATGGAAAGAATTTTCATAGGTCCTCTTCGCGATCAACGCCTGACTGGACAAGAGCGGGCTGATTTATATCATAGTGCTGAGGCCACTTTGTAACGCAAGCTGGCGGCTTCCGTCGTCGGCACTCAACGTTAAGTGTGATGAGGTCAGTACCACCTGCGTTAGCGGGTGGGTTAATTACTCAAGTTTCCTTTAAGTTCCTACACCTGGCGATTAGTCCCACTGGCGATCGTCGCTGAGTGAATGAGTCATTAACCCACCCGCTAACGCAGGTGGTACTGACTTCACATTCCAACGGCTCGCGGATAACCACACAAACTCATTAGCCCCGTCATTTCTTCGTGAACCGCGATCCCATATAATCACTTGACCAAAGCAACCCATGTCTAACAATTGATTATTAAGGCTAACTTATGAAAGCCGAATCTTTGAACCTTAGCACCAAGGGCGGCGCGACCACGGCTTATGTTGCGCGTCCGGACGCCGAAACCAAGGCGGGCGTTATCTTAATTCAGGAATGGTGGGGCATTAACGATCACATTCGCGACCTCGCCGGGCGCTATGCCAAAGAAGGCTACCTGTGTGTTGCGCCCGATCTGTATCGCGGCAAAGTTGCGCATGATGCCGCAGAAGCTTCCAAGCTGATGCAGGCCCTCGCGATCGATGACGGCATGGAGACGATCCGCAAAGCCATTGACGCGGCGATCGAGACTTGTCAAGTCGAACGATTTGCCATGACTGGGTTCTGCATGGGCGGAACCTTCGCTTTGCGGGCCGCCTGTGAAATCCCTGAACTCAAAGCGGCCGCCCCTTTCTATGGCGACATTCCCGCAGAAAATGTTTTGGCCAAACTCAAAGTGCCGATGCTTTTCATCGCGGGCCAGCGCGACGCCTGGATCAATGAAGAGAAGGTGAACCAGTTGCTTGAGGCTGCGGCGAAATACAACTTGCCGGTTGAAGTGGTGAGCTATGATGCGGACCACGCGTTCTTCAACGACACTCGCCCGCAGGTCTACAACGCCGAAGCCGCCGCCGATGCATGGCGTCGTGTGCTGGAGTTTTTTGGAAAGCATCTGGGAGAATAGCGCGAGCGAGTTGCCAGGTGTTGACCCGGTCACGTCGCGTCGTGAATCAGAACGGGGTTTTCGCTTGTCTCATTAGCACCTTGCTTCAGCAAGGTGATCGAAGAGCGAGGTTTGAATCAGAAACCGTTTGAACGGTTTATCGGGAAAGCCGTTGAAACGGCTCATCAAGGTCCATTGATTCGCCTGTCACCTCGCTAAAGCGAGGTGCTAATGAGAGCGGAACGAGGCGTCGTCACGTCGCGTTCGTGTTGGACAACGAGTGACGGCAATAGGAGGCGGCAACCATGGCAATTCAGACCTGTCCAAAGTGCGGCGCAAAAAACCGCGTCGACGAACGCGCGGCCACTATCAATCAGGCTGTATGCGGCAAGTGCAGAGAGAAGCTGCCGGAAGTCACCACGACGGCGTCTGATACTTCCAAGCCCCAAGTCGTAACCGATGCGACCTTCGCAAGTGATGTCCTGGGCGGCTCGAAATCTGTGCCGGTGCTGGTCGATTGCTGGGCGCCATGGTGCGGCCCTTGCCGAATGATCGCGCCTTCGCTCGATCAACTGGCCGCCGAATCCAATGGACGCTACAAGATCGTCAAGCTCAACGTCGACGAAAACCCGCAGACCTCTGCCCAGTTCCAGATCCGCAGCATTCCCACTCTGTTAATTTTCAAGCACGGAGAGGTAGTCGACCAAATCGTCGGCGCCGTTCCCAAGCAGGCCATTGCCGCGCGACTCGCAGTGCAACTGTGAGCGTCATGGCGGGCCGCCCACAATTCCTACATTTCTGTTCACTCTCAATACAACTCCGAATCCACTCGCTGAATCAGACTGCGCCGGCAATTGCTTATCAATCGTTACTCGCGCGGTACGGTTCGCGGCCTTTTTTGAAGAATCCCATTGACTTCAAAGTCGAGCAGGAATATCCTTCGTCCACCTCGTAAGAACGTACGCTGACCGAGTTCCACCTAACTCAAAAGCATAAACTTGGAACTCGAGACTTTTTCAGGCTGGTTCCCAGAGCCTGCGACCAACGCCGCACACTTCTTGATCCAGCCGTTACCGTCATCAAAGGTGCACAAGTGCGGAAGCCATACCGCCGCTTGTCTCGACAATTTGAAGCCGATCAAGTCGATCAGTAAGGATGATGCCCTCTATGTCGAAGACACGACTACTTGCCATTCTGATTTGCAGTTTAATGCTTTCTTTAGGCTGCAATTCGGGCACGCGGATCCCCACCACCGGGACGCCTCCTACAACGCTGAATGTTGCCTTGTATCCATATGTCCCAAGATTAGATCAATTCAAACAGGCGGTTAAGAATGCCTGGACTCAGAAAGAGCCAAATGTAACCCTGAATTTCGTTGAGTGGGACTGTTATTCGACAGATCCCCCGGCCGACTTGGATGTCTTTGTTTACGACGGAATCTTTCTGGACTACTTTGTTGGCAAAGGTTACCTTGCGCCTTTGACTTCGGACCAAATTGATAACTTTGGCGATCTTCTAAGCTACGCTAAGACTGACACCAAGGTGAACAACCAATACTACGGCATTCCCCAGCTTGGTTGCGGGAATCTGCTGTACTATCGCCGAGGTGACGACGCATTAGCTAAGGCTGAAAACTTGCAGGAGATTGCAAAGGTAATTGGCAATTGCACTGACGATCATATTCCGCCGCCAAAGGGAGTCAATTTGCTGGCAGATCTTTCTGGCGGAACGACCGACTCGTGCTTGTATCTCGAGACGGTGCAGGACATCACTGGTCAATACGCACAGGATCCACCGTTGCCACCAGCTAACAATCTCAATCCCGCCGCAATTCTCAATCTCAACCAGCTAGTAGTACTGGGTTGCTCGGCGCAGGCTGGCTACGATGCGACCGACCAATATCAACGAGCTGCCTGGTTTGGCAGCGGCCTAGGCAGGGCCACAATTGGTTTCACTGAAGCTATGTCTGCGATGGGTGATGGTCGCAAAACAGTCGAATTCAAGCTCATGCCGTTTGCTAATAATGACAACCTACATCTCTTTTATATTGACCTTGCGGGGATTAATGCGTCGATTGCTGACCCGACACGCAAGTCTCTCGCGCTCAAGTTGGCAAATCTGCTTACTTCAACTGATGTGTTGATAGCAAGCATCGGGCCGACTGATCGACTCAAAGATCCCCAATACTTAATGCCCACTCGCACGAGCGTGTTTGCGGCTTTGGCAAAGAGCGATCCAATCTATCAGAAAATGTCTGACCTTGTTTCAGCGAGCAATCCCCGGATGTTCCGGATCGGGTCGAACTCGAAGACCTGGTTAAGACAGAACAAATCCGCGATCAAAAAGGCGATATTTGCTGGAGCGAAGACGCCAACTTACGCAGCCTCTCGGTGAATCACCTGCCTATGATGCACAGTCATCTCGTCAACTGCGCCGGCAAAGGCTTATCGACCTTTGGACGAACGGGCAGATTGGCGACTTCCCACAATGTCATATAGATCGTGCGCGCCACCTTCTCCATCTTCTCGTAATCGATCTTTTGCGGCTCGTCGCCGGGGCGGTGATAGTCTTCGTGCACGCCGTCGAAAAAGAAGATGATGGGAATGCCTTTGCGGGCATAGTTGTAATGGTCGCTGCGGAAAAAGAAGCGGTTCGTATCCGCTGGATCGTCGTAACGCAGATCGTATTGCAGGTTCAGAAACGATTTGTTCACCGTCTCGCTGAGCTTGCCCAGCTCCGTGCTCATCATGGTCGACCCAATCACATAAATCTGACTTGGACCGGAAAGATTCGCGTTGCGCGGGTTCGTGTCACCGTCTTTCTTGCTGCGCCCGATCATGTCGATGTTCAATTGAGTCACGATGCGATCCAAAGGAATCGTCGGATAGTCGGTGAAGTAGCGCGAGCCCCACAATCCTTTCTCTTCGCCGCAATGCCAGACAAACAGAACCGAACGCCGGGGCCGCTGCTTCGCATGCGAGATCGCTTCCGCCATCCCGAGCAGCGCGGTCGTGCCTGAGCCGTCGTCATCCGCGCCGTTGCAAATCGGATCGGCCGTGCCCGGCGCGCAAATCCCGATGTGATCATAATGTGCGCCGACGGCGACGTATTCATTCTTCAAAACCGGATCGCCGCCTTCCCAAACCGCCACGACGTTCTGCGTCATCGGCTTTTCACTCTTCGCGGCAATCGTGAAGTTGACGTTCCTGGCGGCGTTTAATTCGAACGGCAAAGTCACCGAAACAGGCGGGCCGTTCGGCACTGAGACTGACATTGGAGCGACACTCGATCCGAAAGCCATTAAGGCCGTCGCGGAATATTTTTCTCCTTGAAACAAGGCGGCCGACATGCGGGGTGACAGC
>Ga0070698_100000048_pt1 | contig 84010 bp, 61 predicted proteins | sample KBSK1502metaG_FD_65477 | JGI IMG/M metagenome (GOLD analysis project Ga0070698, IMG submission 65477) | Corn, switchgrass and miscanthus rhizosphere microbial communities from Kellogg Biological Station, Michigan, USA - KBS K1-50-2 metaG | ecosystem: Host-associated > Plants > Roots >... | reverse complement strand
TGCGTCAGAAGCCCGCACGTAAGCAAGGGCGATTGATCGAGCGATCAACTATCGGCATCGGACAAACGCAGCCTGTTTTCTTGATCATTGATCTTTGCGTGCATGGCGCTCCCTTACGGTCGGGCTGCTGACACGCGGGCAAAATCCATTTGACTAAGTTCCGCTGATGGGATAAATGTTCTCGCCCTGACGCTAGTTTTCGCAAGTGGCCTGTAACCAAGTCTGCCATCAGAGCGTTTTTATAGTTTACCGTTTTCTTCGAAAAAGTTTCGCTGCCTACAGCTTCTTTACCACAACTCGACTTGAAAGGAAGTTTCCCCAAATGAAAGAGACGTGTCGTTCTGCTCGCGACTTTGGCGGGCTCATGGTCATCGTCTGCGCGCTCCTGTTTGGTACCATGGCTCTTGGGGCTTTGGGAGCACTGGGCGCGCACGCGCAAAATCCGACTCCTTCGCCGACGCCGGCCGCGGCGCAAAGTCCGGCGGCGTCACGAAGCGCTACGGCCACGCCCACCCCGAGCCCGACGCCTACGCCGATCAATTGGTCATCGGATCCGATGCTGAAGCGTTTTGTGTGGCGCGGCATCGGACCCGCCAGCATGGGTGGCCGTATCGACGACATCGCCGCGGTGGAGGGCAATCCATACATTTATTACGTGGGCTTTGCGACCGGTGGAGTCTGGAAGACTGTCAATAACGGCACGACTTTCACACCGATTTTCGATACTTATTCGACTGCTTCGATTGGAGACATTGCGATTGCGCCCTCAAATCCCGACATCGTCTGGGTCGGCACGGGCGAGCCCAACAATCGCCAAAGCTCGAGCTTTGGCGACGGCATCTACAAATCGACTGATGCCGGCAAGACCTTTGCGAGGATGGGCCTGCTGGACTCCCAAACCATCGCCCGCATCGTCGTCGATCCGAAGGATCCCAACATAGTTTATGTCGCGGTGCTCGGTCATCTGTTCGGACCGAACAAGGAACGCGGCGTCTACAAAACTACGGACGGCGGCAAGACCTGGAACAACGTTAAGTTCATCAACGAAGACACCGGCTTTACCGATCTGGCCATGGACGCCTCCGACAACAAAACGCTCTACGCCGCTTCGTATCAGCGTCGCAGAACTTCCTGGGGCTTTAATGGCGGCGGGCCCGGATCCGGAATTTGGAAGACGACCGACGCGGGCAAGACCTGGACCAGGCTACAGGGCAACGGCTTGCCCGAAGGCCTGCTGGGTCGAATTGGAATCGACGTTTCGCGATCGAACCCAAATGTTCTCTACGCGCAGATGGAAGTCGGCGCCAGCGCCGGCACAGGCGGTGAAGAGCAAGCACCTCCCGGCGGCGCCAGTCCTTCGCCGACGCCTTCTCCTTCCGCAACTCCAGCGGCTTCGCCCACGCCCGATCCGAAAAAATCCGGCGTCTGGCGTTCCGATGACAAAGGCAAAACCTGGCGCGTTGTGGCGACCTGCTTCAACGCGGGAGGCTGCCCCGAAAATAATCGTTCGATGTACTACAGCCAGCTTCGCGTCGACCCAAGTAATCCGGAGAATGTTTTTGTCGGAGGTTTGAACTTTAGTAAGTCAACCGATGGCGGCAAGAAGTTTACCTCGCTCCAACCGGGAATCGCGCACAGCGATCATCATGCGATCTGGGTTGATCCAAAGAACGGCAATCACATTCTGATCGGAAACGACGGCGGACTCGACGTCAGTTACGATCAAGGCGCGACCTGGGAATTCATCAACACGATTCCGGCGGCGCAGTTTTATGCGATCGCGGCCGACATGCGCAAACCGTATTACGTCTATGGCGGGTTGCAGGATAACGGATCGTGGGGTGGCCCCAGTCAAACTCGCAGCGGCGCGGGCATCACCAACGCTGATTGGTTCCGCACCGGTGGCGGCGACGGCTTCTACTCGCAGGCGGATCCGAATGACTACAACATCGTCTATTCCGAATCACAGAACGGTTCGATGAGTCGCATGGACTTGCGAACCGGCCGATCTGTCAGCATTCGTCCGCGGGCCGCGGCACGTCGTCCAGGCGGTGGCGGCGGCGGCGGTGGCGGCGGCGGACGCCGGGGCGCTGGCCAACCGGGCGCGTCACCTTCTCCAACGCCTGAAGCCCAGGACCCACAGGCGGCGCTGGCGGCTTTTGCCGCCCAGCAGGGCTTTGGTGGTTTCGGAGGTGGTGCGACTTCGAATATCGTGCCGGCTCCCTCGCCGGGCGAACAATATCGTTTCTATTGGAACACGCCGATTGTCATGTCGCCGCACAATTCGCGAATCATCTACGTCGGCGGCGATAGATTCTTTAAGTCACTCGATCGCGGCGACACCTGGACCGCATCCGCCGATCTAACCAAGCACATCGACCGCAACAAGCTTTCGATCATGGGCGTCAAGGGCTCGGACCCGATGGCTTCAAAGAATGATGGCTACACCAGCTTTAGTTACATAGTGACGATAGCTGAGTCTCCGGTTGTTCCCGGAATCCTTTGGGTCGGCACCGACGACGGAAACATTCAGGTGAGCAAAGATGGTGGCGCTAGCTGGACGAATGTGGCCAAGAACGTCCCGGGCATCGGCGACATGTACCATATCAACCGCGTCGAACCTTCCCATTTCGATGCCGGCACATGTTACCTGGCAGTCGACGGACACCGGTTCGACGATTTGAAGCCGTTCCTGTTTGTGACCCGTGACTATGGCGCGACGTGGAGTTCACTCGTTAGCAATCTGCCTGGGTGGGGCACCGTCAACGTGGTGCGCGAAGATCCGAAGAATAAAGATCTCTTGTACGCAGGCACGGAGTTTGGCCTCTACATTTCCCTCGATGGAGGCCGTGAGTGGAAGAAGTTCATGTCGGGACTGCCAACAGTACGCGTGGACGACATTCTGGTTCATCCTCGAGACAACGATCTGATCATCGGCACGCATGGTCGCGGCATTTACATTCTGGATGACATTAGCGCGCTGCAACAACTCACTTCCGGTAAGGTCCTGGACAAGGATGTATTTCTTTTTGATGTCCGGCCCGGAACCCAGTGGCTGAACGATCCGCGCCTGGGTCGATACACCGGCGGGGCGAAGCTTTATCGCGGCAACAACCCGCAACCGGGAACCGCAATCAGTTATTACCTGAAAGAAGTGACTACTACTGATGTGAAGATCACGATCTCTGACTACAGCGGTAAAGTGATTCGAAACATCGTAGGCACGAAAGAAGCCGGCATCAACCGCGTCCAGTGGAACCTGCGTGGCGATCCCCCGGCAAGGCCCCCGAACCTGCCACCCGGATTCGGTGGTGGTGGCGGCGGCGGAGGTGGCGGAGGCGGCGGTTTCGGCGGCTTCTTCAACATCGGCCCCGCTGTTGACCCGGGAACCTACTTCCTGAAACTGACGGTTAACGGTAAGGACTACACGACAAGAGTTGTGGTTGAAGCCGATCCGGGAATGCAGTTCTAGAAAGTAATCAGGTCAGTACCAGGAGCGAGTTGGATCGCGGACATCCTGTCCGCCAGCGTGCGAAGCACGCCCGGATTTTCGCCAAAGACTATGAGGATTGTTCGCGCTACGCGCTCAGGCGGACAGGATGTCCGCGATCCGGTTCGTTCCTGGTACTGACTTATTCAACCACCCGCGCGATCACGCATTTCAAATAGTGCGTCTCGGGTACGCCAACCAATACGGGATGGTCGCGTGACTGGCCTCGCCGCTCGACAAGCTGCACTCTCCGGCGCGCGTCTACAGCAGCCGCCGCAATGAGCTCGAGAAAGAGATCCTCACTCATGTGATAAGAACACGAACAGGTAATTAGCACGCCACCCGGATTCAGCAGCTTTAGTGCGCGCAGATTGATCTCCTTGTAACCGCGCAGTGCTGACTTCACTGTCGCACGGCTCTTGGCGAACGCGGGCGGATCTAAAACGATCGTATCGAAGCGTTCGCCTGCCGATTCCAGTTCCCGCAGCGCGTCGAACACATTGGCCGTGCGAAACTCAACATTGCGCGCTTCATTCAAGTCTGCATTCCGTTGCGCCGCCGCTATGGCCTCCTCAGAAATGTCTATCGCCATAACGCTGTCGCAGGCAGACGCGAGATGCAGCGCAAAGCCGCCGTTGAAGGTAAAGCAGTCCAGGGCACGGCCATGCGCGACGTGGCGCGCGGCCAGATAGTTCTCCCGCTGATCCAGGAACGCGCCGGTCTTTTGTCCGCCGAGCGGCGACACTACAAAGCGAACTCCATGTTGATTGATTTCGATCTCGTCAACCGCTTCGCCATAGATTAGTCCCGACTGTAGCTCCAGTCCCTCGAACTGCCTGACGCGCGCCTCGTTGCGCTCGAGAACCGTGCGGGGATTGAATTCCTCTCTCAATAACTCCACCAGCATGCTCTTTAATTTGTCGCTTCCCTGGGAAAGTGTCTGTAGCACCATGACATCATCATAGACATCGACAATCAGTGACGAGAGCAGATCACCTTCGGAATAGACCAGCCGGCAAGCATTTGTTTCGCGTCGAATTTCCGCGCGTCTTTCAGCACCTTGCCGCAGCCGCCCGCGCCACCATTCCCGATCGATGGTTTCTTCATGCGTGGTGAGAAACCGGAGCGCAATCTCAGACCTGTCACTATAAAAAGCCTGGCCGACAAAGTTACCTGCATCGTCCACCACCCGCACGATTGCGCCCGCGCCCGTATCCGCTGTCTCGCGCACATCACTGCGATAGACCCAAAGATGGCCGTGGCGAATGCGCCTGGCACCGCGCGTTGAGATTTTCACTTGAGACATTGAATTCTGAAGTTACCACAAAAGGCAGTAACCAGACGTCAGGGCCGCGTTCAGCGGCTTGGCCGCCTGGTGTTTGCTAAGGCTTTGCCTTACCGAAACAATCCTTCCCAAGCCGGGGCGAGGCTACGCCTCGGTTCGGAGGCATAGCCTGCTAACAACCTGGAGGGCTTTACGGAAAGGCGAAGCCTTTCCGCACATCGAGCGGCAAAGTCGCAACGCACAGATTACTGCCTGCACTCCAATTGACTCATTTCTGACTTGACCGCAGCCCGTTTGCGCGTGAGAATTGCGCAGCGCCCGATAATTCTGCGGTTTTACGCGACGTGCCTCCGACATCCGAGCTTGATGACCGCATCTGCTGAAGTAATCCAGTCTGCGAACCAACCTGAAAGCGCCAGCACGCTACGCACCGTCGTCGACTTAGTCCGCCGCATAATGCGCGCGGACACTACGAGCATTGTCAGTTTTTCTCTGGCGGAGCAAACGATAACCTGGAAAGCCGCCAGCGGTTTTCGCAAGCACGTCATTGATGACAGTCATCAGTTGGTGTGGCCTGTTAGTAACCAGATTGCTCAACAAGCCCTTACCGCCGATTCAGTAATGACGTTCGCAGGCATCGGATCGAACGAAGAACTTGTGGCCGGTGAATTTCCCGTACACACAGAGGAAGGAATTCGTGATATGGCGATGGCGCCGCTCAAAGCACGCGGCCGGATTCTCGGAGCGCTGGTGGCCGGTTATCGCTCGCCCCACGAATTCACCAGCGAGGACAAGCAACTCTTGCAAGACCTTGCGGCGATGGCCGCGCTCGCGCTTGATAATGTCAGCCTGTTGGAAACCGTCGGCGCTGCCGAAGAAATGTGGGAGCAAACCTTCGATGCGATCCGCGAAGGCATCATTGTGCATGACGCCGAAATGCGCATCGTGCGCTGCAATGCGATGGCCGCCGAAATGATGAACCTTCAGCCGGCAGAGGTTATCGGACTATCGTTTAAAGAAGCTTTCGGACTGTTGTTTGGAAAACGCGCCGCGGATTATTACCTGGCTGAAGTTCGCAGCCCGGCGTCTGCTTTTGAAGTCCAAACCGAGTATGAACGCCGCTTTCTGGTTTCAATCTTTCCGATTCAAAAGCCTTTTGGCGAGTCAGTCAGCGTCGTCACCTGGAATGATGTAACGCGCATGTCGGAAATGCAGGAGCAGTTGTCGCGCACGCGCAGGCTGGCCAGCGTGGGCCAACTCGCCGCCGGCGTGGCCCATGAAATTAATAATCCGCTGGCAGCGATTACCACCTGCGCCGAGGCCACTATGCGCGATTTGCGTCAGACCAGTGAAATAAAGGATCTGGCTGAGGCGCATCAGTGGAATTATTACCTGGAAGAAATCGTCCGCCAGTCTCTGCGCTGCAAAGAGATTACCCGCGGTCTTCTCGATCTAACGCACCAGCGAAAAGCGCGGCGCGTGATGACCGACGTGAACTTGATCGCCAAACAGTGCGCCAAGGCGGCAGTACAGCGGGCCGGATCAGGCATTGAATTCCAAATCAACATCGACGAGAACCTCGGTGAAGTCGCCACTGACGTCGCGCTGGTCCGCCAAATACTGGACAATCTGTTTAGTAACGCCATTGATGCCCTCGAAGATGGGAAAGGAAAAGTGGGCCTCACAACCAAACGCGACGGCGATCGGATTGCGATCGAGGTTTCTGATACTGGAACCGGGATTTCGCCGGAAACGATGTCGAGAATGTTTGATCCTTTTTTCAGCACCAAAGGGCCGGGCAAAGGTTACGGGCTGGGTCTGGCCATTAGCCTTTCCCTGGCTGAATCTCTGGGTGGGGCGCTGGCCGTTGAATCGAAAAAGGGCGAGGGTAGTCGCTTTAGACTCTGGATCCCGCGGCGTGGTCCCGATGCATGAGAGGCGATGCGCTTCGACGCTTTAGTGAGGTCAGTACCACCTGCGTAAGCGGGTGGGTTAAGCACTCGGCTGGTGCGTTGACCCTTGGATCCACCCGCTTACGCAGGTGGTACTGACCTCATATTCACAGACACTCATGCTACGAAAATCATGAACCGAAAAATTCGCGTCCTGGTCGTCGATGACGACAGCCTCTTGCGCCAACTGATCGCCGATCAGTTGGCGCGGGCTGAACTTGATGCCGTCCCTGTCGGCAGCGCCAAAGAAGCCCTAGACATCCTGCGCGAAGCCGACTATGACGTAGTCCTGCTCGACATCATGATGCCGGGCCTGTCCGGCCTCGAGGCGCTGCGTGAAATCCGTCAGTTCGAAGACCCGCCTGAAGTTGTCATGCTGACCGCCGATACTTCCCTGGCAACCGGTGTCGAGGCAATGCGTCACGGCGCTTATGATTACCTGACCAAGCCCGCGACCCTCGACGAAATGGAAGCAGTCATTCGCAAGGCCGACGAAAAGCGGCGGCTGCTCAAGCAGAATGCCTCGCTGCGCTCAGTTGCGCGGCCCACCAACAGCACCGACGAAGTGCTGCCTATCTTTCACGAGAATTCAGTTATGGCAGCGCTCATGGCGCAGGCTGAAACCGCTGCGCGCAGTGATTCAACCATCCTGCTTACCGGCGAATCAGGCACTGGGAAAGATGTCCTGGCGCGCTTCATTCATGCGAAGAGTTCACGCCAAAGCATGCCCATGATCACGGTGAATTGCGGGGCGCTGCCTGAGACACTCTTTGAATCAGAATTCTTTGGTCATGAGCGCGGCGCTTTCACCGGCGCCACGTCACTGCGCCGGGGCCTGCTCGAGGCCGCTGACGGCTCAACGCTTTTTCTTGACGAGATCGGCGACCTGCCGCTCGTAATGCAGGTCAAGCTGCTGCATTTTCTCGAGCAGGGTCGTTTTCGGCGAGTGGGTTCCACCCGGGATCAAAACGCAGAGGTCCGCGTGATCGCCGCGACTAATCGAGATCTTCGTGAGGAAGTTGATCGCCAGCGCTTTCGAGTAGATCTTTTCTATCGACTGAACGTCGTGTCTTTGCACCTGCCGCCGCTGCGCGATCGTCCGGAAGACATTGCCGCGCTGATCGATTATTTTCTGGACCTCTATCGAAAGCGTTTCGTCCGTCCCAATCTTGATCTATCCAGTGAAGCCCGTCAGTGTCTACATACTTACGCGTGGCCGGGCAACGTTCGCGAGTTGCGCAATTGCCTCGAACGCGCGGCCGCAATCTCTTTGAGCGATACAATCGAAGTGAGTCAAATCCCTTTCCTCAACACCGAGGCCAGCGGCATCGCCGTCAGAAGTTCGGCTCAGGCTTCGGCGTCGGCCCCTCAATCCGTGCCGGTTACTCTGGAAGAACTCGAACGAGAACACATCCTGCGAGTACTCAACGAGAGCGAAGGAAATCGCGAACGTGCCGCCGCAATCCTCGGCATTTCTTCGCGCACTTTGTATCGCAAATTACGCGAATACGAAACTCAGGTCACGTCCCTCGGCCTGGCCACCGAAGGCTGAACTATGTTTGGAGTGCGGCGACTCGTCGCCGCTTTTCTTCTGACAGGAGAGCGCGCTGATGAGATCAAGAAGAGCGCCGGCAAGTCGGCGCTTACCAAAGCGGTAACACGTTACCGCACTCCAAAAAAAGAGGCCGGCCCATGATTGTTCATGAGCGGGCCTCCTTGCTGATCACTTGCTTCGTTATGAAGTTACAGGCTCAGCCTAAAAGCACTGTTGCTAAGCGGACCTGAACTGCAGTTTTCTCTTCCACCATCACTGAGCCATTTAAGTCCCTGCTGAAACTTCAACAACTCAACTGAATTCGGAAGACCATAGAAGAGGCTTGCCAACGGACTTGAGCCACACAGTATCGCCACCACCTGACCACTGCCGGGATGACCAGGTGATGGGCCATAGCCGGGATTAGTTTTCACGATGATGATTTTCTTTATGTCCCCAGATATGACGGAGCCGTTCTTTTGGACCGAGCTGGCAACGATAACCGCCATATACTGCGGTATCGTTGACGGCGGATTCGAGCTATTGCCGGAAGTGCTCGTCCAAGCGCCACCGCACGCCGGCTGCGATGACCCGTCTTCGAAGCCCTTGAACCCGATCGGGCCAGGCCCGCCGCTCATCGGGTTATTCTGCGACCACTGCGAACCCCAGAAGTTCACGGTGACTCCGCCGGCCAGGTTTGCCAGATCGCCGACGAGAAACTCTCCATTCGCCGGGAACTCGAACGCTGTGCAGGCATCGCCGGCGCCATCGCCGTCGGTGTCCCGCTGATCCGGGTTAGCCGTTGTCGGGCAATTGTCGCAGGTATCCCCGACACCATCGCCGTCCGAATCAGTTTGACTTGGGTTGAATTTCGCGCGGCAGTTGTCGCAAACATCGCCCACGCCATCACTGTCCGCGTCCTCCTGATTCGAATTTGCAGTAAGGCGGCAGTTGTCGCAAGCATCCCCCACTCCATCGAGGTCGGCATCCGCCTGATTCGGATTTGCCGTAGTACGGCAATTGTCACAGGCATCGCCCACTCCATCATGGTCGACATCAAGCTGATTCGGGTTTGGCGTGATGCGACAGTTATCACAGGCATCGCCCACTCCATCGTGATCAAGGTCAGCCTGATCGGGGTTAAATGTCATCGGACAATTGTCGCAAGCATCCCCTATCCCGTCTCCATCCGTATCGATTTGATCGGAGTTAGCGGTAGCGCGACACGAATCGCACACGTCGCCCACGCCATCGTGATCAAAGTCAGCCTGATCCGGATTTGACGTAGTGCGACAGTTGTCACAAGCATCGCCCACTCCGTCATGATCGAAATCAGCCTGATCCGGGTTGGCCGTCAGGCGACAGTTATCGCAAGCGTCGCCCACCCCATCGTGATCAGCATCAGCCTGATCCGAGTTGGCCGTCAGGCGACAGTTGTCGCAAGCATCTCCAACTCCGTCGTGATCATTGTCAGCCTGATCCGAGTTGGCCGTCGTGCGACAGTTGTCGCAGGCATCGCCGACTCCATCATTATCAGCGTCTAACTGATTAGCGTTGGGCGTGGTGCGACAGTTGTCACAGGCATCGCCAACACCATCACCATCCGAGTCCTCCTGACCGGGATTAGCCGTCGTGCGACAGTTGTCGCAGACGTTCCCAATTCCGTCACCATCGGAGTCCGCCTGGTCTGTGTTAGGCGTGTGCACGCAGTTATCGCATACGTCACCTACCCCGTCTCCGTCAGCGTCTTCCTGGCCGGGATTCGCAGTCATGCGGCAGTTGTCGCAGGCGTCGCCAACACCATCATGGTCCGCGTCCTCCTGGTGAGGATTAGCCGTCGTGCGACAGTTGTCGCAGGCGTCGCCTACACCATCGCCATCAGTATCCAGTTGATCCGGATTGGCCGTGGTCGGACAATTGTCGATACAGTCCGCCACCCCATCGCCGTCGCTGTCAGTGTCCGCGTGGCCGCAACCGCAGACACCCGGAGCGATCTTGTTGGGATCATTCGGACAGGCATCGTGGCAGTTGGGCGTTCCATCACCATCTGTGTCGGTATCAGAAACTCCGCAGCCACAAACGCCCGGAGCGATCTTGTCACGATCATTCGGGCAGGCATCGTGGCAATTAGCCGTACCGTCGCCATCTGTGTCCGTGTCAGGAACACCGCAACCGCATTGGCCCGCGGCGATCTTGTTAGGATCATTCGGACAAGCATCGTTGCAGTTGGGCGTACCATCATGATCGGTGTCGGTATCGGCGACACCGCAGCCACAAACACCCGGAGCGATCTTGTTCGGATCGTTCGGGCAAGTGTCGTGACAGTTCGGTGTGCCGTCGTTATCTGTGTCAGTGTCCGGAACACCACAACCGCAAATCCCCGGAGCGGTCTTGTTGGGATCGTCCGGGCACGCGTCGTTACAATCGGTCCGGCTGACCTTGGAGACGAAAGCTTCGCTGACGCCGCGGTTGGGCGAATGATAGGCGGCAGGAGTCGAGGGGAAGTCGGCGGAGTACGCGCCACCGGCCACATACATCGTGCCCGTCAAATCCACCGCGACGGCGAGGCCCAGATCAGGCCCAGTGCTGCCGCTGAAGAAAGTTGAATAGAGCAAGCCGGCCGGGCCCGGTACGCTCGGATCGATCTTGGCGATAAACGGACCGCCTCTCAGGGTGGGCGGCACAGCGCAGGGCGAGATGGGAAAGTCGGGCGAGCAGGTGTCGCCGATCAAATAAACTTTGCCGGTTGCATCCACCGCGATTGCGTGACCTTCGTCGCCACAGTAGGTGCCACCGAGATAAGTTGAGTAGATTAGATCGGCCGCGCCGTTTCCCGCCGGTCTAAATTTAGTGATGAAAGCGTCCATCCTGGCGGTGCCGCTGATTAATGATGTGTGGTTGACCGTTTGGATGGCGTCGGGCGTGATCGGGAAGTTGGTTGAGAAGGTCTGGCCGGTTAGATAGAGGTTGCCCAATGCGTCCAAAGCCAGGCCGTACGGCGACTCAGTTGCGTTGCCGCCAAAGTAGGTTGAATAAAGAAGTGAAGTTGCGCCGACCAGGTTCGGGTTGATCTTGGCGATGAAGGCGTCGCTGGATGTTCCCTTCGTGGATTGGAACGCGCCCGGCGTGACAGGAAAGTCCGTCGAGTTCGTCGCGCCGGAGATATACGCGTTGCCGATCGCGTCGACGACCACCTTGACTCCCTGTTCAAAGTGATTGCCGCCCAGGTAAGTCGAATAAAGTAGATCGGCGTTGCCGTTACCGCCTGGATTGAGCTTTACCAGGAAGGCGTCCGGGTAGAAGGTGTAGGGGTAACTGTAATTGCCCTGGAAAGCGTTGCGCACGGGAAAATTGATCGAGTCTGTCTCGCCCGATACGTAGATGATGCCGGCAGTGTCCAGCGCAATGCCTTCGCCGTAGTTGCGATAACTGCCGCCCAGAAAAGTTGAGTAAACAAGTTGCGCTGCGCCCACGGCACTTGGGTTCAGTTTTACGATGAACGCATCCTGCACGGGGCCGTGCGTCGTCTGATACGCGCCCGGCGTAGTTGGGAAGTCGGTCGAGCCCGTATAGCCCGTAAGGTAGATGTTGTTCAGGTTGTCGAGCGCAATACCCGTGACGTTGTCGGGCTGGACGCCACCCAGGTAAGTCGAGTAAAGCAGGGTCGTCCCATCGGCGCTCAATTTTGAGACGAAGACGTCGTAATAAACTCCGCCATCGCCGTTCGCGCTTTGCAGTGCGCCGGGTGTAGTGGGAAAGTCCAGTGAATAGGTTTCACCCGCAACATAAGCGACGCCGGTGGCGTCCAAGGCAAGCGCCTCGGCTCTGTCAAAGGAACTGCCGCCGATGAAGGCTCCATAGACGAGCGTGACCGTCGGATCGATCACTAACGAACGGCTTGCGTCGTACTGGGCAATCTCGAAGCCGACCTGCTTTCTTCCCTTCATTACGTAGCGACCTTCGACAGTCTGCCGTTTGCCGCTCACTTCCTGATAGATGACAGGTTTGTGCTGACGTACCTCGCCTCTCCTGGTGCGCAACACCAGATCGCCACCGTCCTCAACGCGCATCTGCCGCGCTCCTTCAAAAGCAATCTGGATGCTTTTTGGATCGGCGCCAGGGGCCACGACAAAGTCATATTCAAGCTGGCGTTGATTGCCATACATGATGAGGTCCACGCCAGGATACATACCCTCGTATTTGATCTTGGCGTAGTTGGGAACGTTCGTGCGCCATTTCGCGGGATCGTTGCCAACGAAATAGTTGCTTTTACCGGGCAACTGATCGACGCCCGCCATTTGCGGTGCGGGATTGGCGCCCAAAAACTTCATCCGCAGTATCGCTGATTTCGACTTGCTGGATTTGGCAAAGTGGGGAACAAGTTCATTTCGCTCGTTGCGCTTTTCCTGCATCTCTGTCCCCAGGCGCAGCACGGCTTCTGTTGGCGTCAGGAAAAGGCCATAGCCGCTGCCGCGAGAAAGGAACTTCACGGCGTGGTCGGTCTGGCCCTGGTTGGGCTCAAAGCTGAGAGGTAGCTGGCCGTAACTTTCTCGCAAGCGTGCGCGACTTGCGAGTTCTGTCTCAGCAGAAGTAGAGACTTTGTCAGTCTTCGAGAAGCCAGGCGGAACGAAACCTGCCCCGGCATTTCGCGTCAGGGCAGTAAAGCCAGCGACGACTGCAATGAGCAGCACCAGCAGCAGGCAACAATTAATAATTGGTCGACGAGTAGCGGGACGACGAGAGTTGGGGGACATGGGGGATCTCCTTTTGAGTGATTAAGAGAACAGCTCAGGATTAGGCCGTGAACTGTCTAATTACTTCCACGCTTTAGCGATAGGACGGGGTAAGTTCGTTTGCTGTGAACAGCGCAAGAACAGCTATGGGCAATGGTGCGGCTGCCTTATATCCCTTCAGTTGAGGGATGTCAATGATTTCCTTTAGAGCTATAGGGCCGGTCTGGAACAACAAACGGCGTGAGGAACCGCTTGCGGGGGCAAGCGGGTATTTCTCGGAAAATACCCGGTCGCTATCGCGATTAGTTCGGTACCGAATTGTTCACCAGGCTGTTGAGGCAAAGTACTGCGGGACGCTCGTCATCGGGGAAATCCTGCCGAGGAAGGGTTTGCCTCAATCCACTTCGTCACCTGACAGAATGTCAGTCGACTGACAAAACGTCACCGGGTTTGTCATCCAAAACCTTAGCCTGACAGTCTTGCATGATTCGTTATCTAACTCCGCCAACTGCAACGCATCCACGCTTTAACTCTGTCCGCTCGTCTCAAGAATCCCGCGGCACAGTGATTGTAGAGGTGAAGCTCGCCTGATTGTCTCGACACCAATCGGGCGATCCACTCAGAACAAGGAATGGGAAGAAATTCAGCGCAGGGTTCGTTCTGAACGTGCGCACTTTGCGATCCTCCAAACTTGCCCAGAACGTCAGGAGACGAAACAAATGATGAAGTCAAAGAAAAGATTTATCGCGCTGTTGATGGCCGGACTGACCTTAATGATTGGCGGTGCGGCCGGTTTTGCACAGCGACATCTGATGCTGGCCGCTGCCAGACCAGAAGTGACGGTCCAGTTGTCCGCTGCCGTCGAGCGCGACTCGGCGCTCGTGCCTTTGGACAAAGCTATTGCGGTTAATCCGGGCGAGATTCTGGATTGGACCATCAAGTCTGAGAACAGCGGCAACGCGGCCGCGCACGAATACAAAGCCATCGGTCACATTCCGCGCGGCACCACCTTTGTTGCCGACAGCGCGAAGGCTGATGGAGCTAAGGCCGTCTACAGTATCGATAACGGCAAATCCTACTCGGCCCAGCCCATGATCGAAGTGAAGCAGACCGATGGATCCGTTAAGCAAGTTCCCGCGCCGGTTTCGATGTACACAGAGGTTCGCTATGAGTGGGCCGATCCACTGGCCCAGGGTGGCAAACTCTCTGCTTCGTACAAAGTGCGCGTGAAATAACTCCGCTACGTTTAGAGCCTGCCTAAAGCACCAACCCTGAAGGTTGAACTCTTAACTCACCCCTTCCCCAAATGAGGACTCTTATGAAGAACCGAATGACATTTGTGACGACTAGCGCGATGCTTCGCCTGCTGATTGCTTTGGCGATCGCATTTGCGCTTTCCACCCCGGCCACCGCGCAGACCCCGGCGGACACCATTATCTCGAACCAGGCGAGCGCGTCCTACACGGATGGCACGAACACCTTCAACACCGTTTCGAATACTGTCACGGTGACAGTCTCGAAGGTTTCCGGCCTGGCGATTACGCCGGACGGCGCCACCAATCCAACTGTTGTCGCCGGACAAACTGCCGTGTTGTTCAACTTCACGGTTACCAACAGCGGAAACTTCAGTGACCAGGTGCACTTTGTTGCCGGCAGTGCCCATTTGGCCGGCACCGGATCAGCGACGATTACTCGCACCTTCATTGACGTTGATAACAGCGGCACCATCAACGTCGGCGATACCGACATTACGGGCGCCATTGCGGATTCAGCAGCTATTGCTCAGAACGGATCCATTCACGTTTTGGTGGAAGTAAGCATTGGCGCTGGAGCCACCGCCGGCCAGACCGTTCAGGTCATCCTCGGCGATGCTGCTGTCGATAACCAGGCGTCGAACGGTTCGGCGAATGAAGTGCGAACAGTTTCAGCAGCGTCGGTCAACGGTACACGCGAAGCTAAAGGCGACATCACCGTCAGTGTCGAAAATGACGCTCGACTCGTGCTCACCTTGACTGCTCCCGCTGGGCCGATTGCGCTCGGCGGCGATATTAACTACTCGGCGCAGCTCCAAAACACCGGCGCTCGCGCGGCCACCGGCGTATCACTTAACGGTGGTTCAGGATCGTTTGTCTACATCATCGTACCCGTCCCAGTGAATACCGTGGTCAAAGCCGGACAGAGTTTTCCGGCGGGCACCCTGTATTCGACGGATCTGCTCAACGCTGCGACGCCATTGGCAGCAACGTATCAATCCGCGCAACCGCCAGTCGCCAACATCAAGCGCATCGCTTTCCAGGTTGGCGTCAATCTCGGAGCTGGAGCCACCAGCGCGAGCTTCCCGTACATCGTCGTTGTGAACACTGGCATCAACGCCAGCAATCCGATTTGGGAGATTACCGACTCGTTCGGTAAGAACTTCTTCAATAACAACATCACGGATCAATCAGGCGACGCCGCATTCAATCAGGGCGACAACAACGCCGATTTTGATGAACCGAAAACCGGTATTGACGCGCCCAACGGTACCCAGGGCAACCAGCAACGCACCAACCTGACAGCAGTAGGTTCAGTCCTGGTTGGACCGAGCGGCGCCCCCGCGGCGGTTGGCCCAACTGACAACAACGACGACTACTCGAATAAGAGTGTCAACACGGGGATCGCCGGCATAGAGCCGGGTCAGGGGACAAACGCCTTAGGCGTGGTGGTCTACACCAATACGATCCAGAACACCGGAAACGCGAACGACACTTACACGATCGATGCGCCGACGGTGCCCGCCGGATTCCTCGTCGAAGTATCAACCAACGGTGGAACCAGCTACACGACAGTCTCCGGTGGCGGATCGGTTTCGCTGGCCATTGCTTTCGCTTCTTCGGCGAACATCAACGTTCGCATCACGGAGCCCGCGGGCAAGACTGTTCTAACCGGTTACGACACGCAAATTCGCGTGACCTCGGGTAACACTCCGGCCGCAAATAACAAGACCATCGATCGCCTCTACACCGGATTCGTCCGCTTGGACAAGGCGTTCACGGTTGCCAACGCAACCGGCGTGGGTGGCGCGACTGATCCGGTTCCGGGCGCAGTCATCACCTACAACATCACTTACACAAACGTTTCCACCTCGAACGGCGACGCCAACTGCGTCAAGCTGACGGCCAGCAATCTGGTCATCACCGAAGACGGACTGGCCGGAACGAATAATTGGGGAACGTACACGACCAACAGCGGTTCGCCCAGCGATTCGGGTTCGGGCGTGGTCGTCACCGTCAGCGCAACTAAGTACACCGACACAGTAGCTTCGGTGGCGCCCGGTGGTACAGCGGTGTTCACCTTCAAACGTTCGATCAATTAAGAACGAACTGCCAGAGTGGCGCAGGCTCCAGTCTGTGAGTGGATCGTGACACAGCCCGTGTTCGCCCGTTCACAGTCTGGAGTCTTCCCACTTTTTGGCGCGCCCTTTCCCCCACCAAATAAAACGGTGAAACCTCTATTCAAAAATCTCTTAGTTGTTACGAGCTTGATAGCGATCCTGCTGGGGGCCTCAGCCGAGGCACGCGTCTTTGAAGATCCGACCGGCGCCGGCACTATTATTTCCAATCGCGCCGAAGCGAGTTACAAGGACGAAGTAGGCGAAAGCTTCGACACTGTCTCGCCCACCGTGACAATCACGGTGCTGGCGGTGGCGACGCTCGCAGTCACGCCGGACGAAACTGCTCCGTCGGATACGACCGCGCCCCGCGAGCGTATTACGCGGATCTTTCGCGTCTGTAATACCGGCAACAACGCTGACACCTTCACGCCTACGAAGCTTGATGTAACCGCGCCGGCAACACTTAATTCGCTTTATTTCGACAACGACGGCAGCGGAACTTTGACCGACGGCGATACGCCGGTTCGTGTCAATGAATCCATTTCCCCGCAACTACAGCCGGGCGGCTGTATCGGCGTGATCGCGGTAATCGACACCAACGACGCGCCCGCCAAGAGCACCATCAATATTGTTCTGGTGGCGCGGTCGAATGCGTTGAATGCGGTTAATGGCCGCGGCGAAGACACCGGCACAATCATCAACGCCGTGGGCGAAGGCGCGCGTTTGACAGACCCGGCTGATTCAAACCGAGCCCCGAGCAAGTTTGTGAACGGCGTCAGCCAGACTGTTGTCTCTGCGGGAAGTCAGTTCACTTATGCGATTGCCTTTCGCAATAGCGGCGACACAGTAGCTCGCAACGTAGTACTCGCCGATCCGTTGCCGCCGGGAGTCGAGTACGTTCCCGCGTCGCTGCAACTAAATGATCGCTCGATCTCTGACGCGCTTGACGGCGACGAAGGTTCAATCCAAAACGCCAACATCAAGTTTCTTTTTCCGCGCATAAATCCCGGCGAAGTCTTTCGCATCACGTTCCGCGCGCGTCTTACCGGCACGGCTGTTGCCGGCACGGGTCTGGTGAACACCGCATCGTTTACGGGTGATAACATTCCCCCAGTCAAGACCGCGACCGCCACGGTCATCACCAATCCCTTCGGACTTGTCTTCGCCGGCCGGGCCGGCAGCTCCGCGCCAATCGCGGGGGCGCGCCTCGAAATCACTACCGAGCAAAACAGCGAAAACTTTGTGCGCCTGCCGTCGGACGCGGGATTCACTCCGAACGAAAAGAACGAAAATCCATTTTCGAGTGACGCTCAGGGACATTTCAGCTTTGCGCTCAGCCCTGACGAAATTGGCAACGAGAACACGACTGCGAACTACTTCATGAAGGTTTCTGCCCAGGGCTATATCACACGCATGATACAACTGGGGCTGCGGCCGACTCAGGCGGGGCTTTTCGCGCTCACTGTTCATGCAGTCGACAGCCAGCCGTTAGCCATTGCCGGCGGCTTTGATCTGGTTCGCGAGGACGTGCGGATTAATGACCTGGCCGCGCTCGTCATGAACATCCCGATGTTCGAGCCGGCCGGCTTACAGATTGTTAAGTCAGCCGATCGCGCGCGCGCTGAAATTGGCGACACCGTCACCTATCGCGTCGAAGTACATAACCCAACCGCCGCAAATGTGAATGACGTAGTAGTGAAAGATATTTTGCCTGCGTCGTTTCATTATGCAAACGGATCAGGTTTGCTCAGTTTCGGTTCCGGGTCCGAGCAATCGATCGAACCTGAAATCCAGGGCAACGAATTGTCGTTTCGGATCAGCGAGATCCCGCACGGTGCTACTGCGCGAATTCTCTATCGCGTGCGTGTCGGCGCAAATTCCCGCGAAGGCGATCAGGAGAATCTGGCAGCCGCTTTCGCGGTGTTCCCTTCCGGCGAACATATTCAAAGTGCGCCGGCTAAGGCTGTGGTTTATGTCTCGGCGGGAGTCTTTTCCACTCGACAGGTCCTGGTTGGCCGCGTCTTTGTCGACACCAACGGCAACGGACAATTTGACGAGAGTGACCGTCCCGTCCCCGGAGCCCGTCTGTATTTGAGTAACGGGCAATCAGTGATTACAGATTCAGCCGGTCTCTACAACTTTCCTTCCCTCGGCGATGGGCCGCAGGCAATTTCGCTCGATCCCGTCAGCATACCCAAGCATTATGCATTGACCGATGGTGGTCGAGTGTCTGGTAAGAGCTGGGCCCGTCTGCTGCGCACGCCCATCGGCGGCGGCGCGCTGCTGCGTCAAAACTTTGCGCTGATTGATACGCACAAATTGAAATCCACCGGCGAGCCGAATCAGAGTTCTGAAGTCACGACGCAAAGTTCAAGCAAGACAACCGGCGCGACTGAAGCACCACCGTCGTCGCCAACACTAATTTCCGGATCGGGAGCAAAGGCCGCCACACCGCAGATCACCGCGCCCGGCACCTACGAGATCGCGGCCACGGAAACTGTAGCCCCAGTCGCGCCCGGCGACGTGCTGATCCTGTCACCGGCGCCGAATTCAGTTTCGATGTCAGCCAGTCTGCAAACCGAAGTGCGCGTGGCTTTGAACTGGACGGCAAAGCTGGAAATCAATGACGAGCAGATTTCAGACCAGAACATCGGCGTGCGCAAATTGGATCACAGGAACCAGGTCTCAACATTTACTTTCGTTGGTCTGAGCCTGAAGCCGGGTCCAAATCGAATTCGCTTCACGGCAGTCAGTCCGGACGGCGCACCCGGCCGGGCCGCAGAGATCACAGTCATTGGTCGTGGTCCCGCGCGGCGCCTCCAGATCGTTTCGGAAAAGCCCGAGATTCAATCGGGCGGAAGTGACTCGACCATCGTGCGCGTCAAGGCTTTCGATCAGTGGGGCAATCCCGCGCTTGACCGACAAGTGGGAGTCGAGACATCGCTGGGTCAGTTGATTCGGGCCAACGACAATTCAAACAAACCCCTGCCGCAGGAATCAGCCTTATCGGCCAACCTGACCACAACGTCGGGAGATCAGCCACGCCAGGTTGGCGCCCAACTTGTGGTGCAACTTGAAGGCGGCGAAGTAGAACTAAAGTTATCCAGTTCCGGCACGCCCGGCGAAGCTCGCCTGCATGCAGAGACTGGCGAGATCGAAGCTAACGAGCAAGTGCGCATCACCTCTGAAATGCGGCCCACAATCCTGGTCGGGTTCGCCGAAATGAGTTTCGGCAAGGGCATTCCCGAAGTTGGACTGCGCGACGAGAAGGGCAACTTCCGCCGCCGGCTGAGCTTTTTCTACAGCGGCCGGATTGCAGGCGACAACATGCTGACGCTTTCGTACGACACGCAGCGTCCGATCAATCGCACTGCCGGCCGCGATCGAATCTTTCAGTTGGATCCACTCGATCGCGTGTATCCGCTGTTTGGCGATTCCTCGACGCGATATGAAGCAGCGCAATCCAATTCGAAACTTTATGCGCGACTCGATCACAAACGATCGTATGCGATGTTCGGAGATTTTGAAGCCGATATGGCTGCTCCGCTGGCGGGATATTCGCGCAAGCTGACGGGCGTCAAACTGCACCTGGAAAATTCACAGGGAGACTTTATTACTGTGACCGGAGCCAAGCCCGACACTGCATTTGCGCGCGATGTATTTCCCGCAGGCTCGCTCGGAATCATGCAGCTTTCCAACGGTGAGATTTTGCCGGGCTCGGAAACGGTGGTCCTTGAAATCCGCGACCGCCGCAATCCCGAAGTCATCGTCTCGCGCGAAACGCTGGCGCGGTCGGTCGACTATAACCTCGACGCAGCCACTGGCCGGATGTTCTTCATGCGTTACATTTCGACGTTCGACAGCGCGCTCAATCTGACTCAGGTGGTCGTGACTTATGAACATCGAGCAGCCAGCCTGAACTCGGGAGTTTACACCGCGCGCGCGCGAAAGAATTTCAAAGGCATCGGCCTCAAGCTCGGCCTGTCGGCCGTGGTGCAAAAACAAACTGATCAGAAAGACTTCCTTCTGGGCGGCTTTGACGCCGAGAAGACTTTACCGCGAGGCGGCCTGCTGCAACTTGCCTGGGCGGGCAACCAGGGTGAGGTAATGGGAAGCGGTAACGCCTTCGGCACTGATGATGCGAAGCATGACGGCATGGCCTATCAGATTACTCTGACGCAGCCGCTGCCGTTTTATGGCGCGACGGTTAAGGCGCGCTACTTAGACGCGTCCGCTGGTTTCTTCAATCCATTCGGTGGCACGGTAACGCCCGGTTCGCGTCGCGGCGAAGTAAATCTGGAAATGAAACCGCGGGCAAACTCAACCTTGCGTTTCGGTTTTACCAGTGAAAGCAATCACACGGCGAATGTTCATAATGGCCGACTGACTTACTCTGCGGCGTGGGACCAGATTCTGAACGAGCGTATTAAGTTTCATCTCGGCTTTGATCATCGGGCGTTCGCGGATGACCTCAACGATACGAAAACGGATTCTAATTTGATCACCGCGGGCGTTGATGTGCAGGTTACCGACAAGCTCCAATTCTCGGTCAAGCGCGAGCAAAACTTGAATGCTGCGGATCCTACCTACCCAACTCAGACGACCCTGGGCGCCAATTATCAGTTGAATGCATTGACCAAAATATTCTTTACGCAAAGGCTTGCTGCCGCGCCGATTACACCTATTGGTGATTATTCTGGCACCGGTTTCGCCGCAGTTTCGTCGCGACGCGAAACAGCCTTTGGCGTCGAAACGCGTTTTGGCAAATACGCTTCGATGACCGGGCGCTATCAACTCGAAAATGGAATCAACGGCACCGACAGTTTCGCGGTGATCGGTTTACAGGATCGCCTGCCGGTAACGAAAGAGCTTTCGCTCGAGCTGGGTTTCGAACGCGGCTTTCATCTGACTGGTCCAAACAGCAGTTTTAATAGCGCGGTGGTCGGTTTCGGCTGGCAGCCAAACTCCGACTTCCGTGCCTCGGCGCGCTACGAGCACCGGGATCGCAACGGCGCCGGACAAGTTATCGCCGCGGGCGCGGCTGGCAAACTGCGCGAAGGCATTACTGCGTTATCGCGGGTGCAATGGACGAGCGGAACTTTTGGCGGCAAGAGCAACTCGTCGCTGGAAGGTTCTGCCGCCTTGGCAATTCGGCCGGTGACCTCCGATCGCATTGGCGTGCTCTTCAGCTACACGCATCGTTCGCTGATCCAGGATTCGACGTCTGCGACTCCAACTAAAGATCGCAACGACTCACTCGCGGTCGACGGCTACGACCAATTGACGAGGCGTTTGGAAGTTTACGGAAGATTCGCGCTTCGTTTCAGCGCTAACGGACAGCCTCAGCTTCCTTTTGTTTCGACGCTGTCGTTCTTGACGCAAGCTCGCGCACAGTACCTGGTGACGCGCCGGTTGGATTGGGCAGTTGAAACACGCCTGCTCTTTCAACCCTCGTCGAACACCATGCGATCCGTGTATGCTACCGAGGCTGGTTTCTGGGTGCTTCCCGACATGCGCCTGGGCGTCGGTTACAATTTCACTTCGGCTAAGGAGCCTGCCGGTCAGACTCTTCCAACGCGACGCGGGTTTTACTTTACAGTCTCTTCAAAGCTGTCGAACCTGTTCGATCTGTTCGGAACGGCGAAGGCAGGACTCGAGTCGTCCAACTCAGTACCGACAAACAAAGAGGCGCCCCAGCGATAAAACTCTATGTCCGGGTCACTCTTCACCAGAATCAAAGCGGTCAGTCCGCTGAAATGCCTGGCGTTATTTTCCTTTCTGTTACTCGCTCCACAGATCCAGGCTCAGGGTGTAGCTTTCGACGCCTCCTCCTCCTCAAATACGGGGACCGGAACTGCAGCAACGCTGACGTGGTCGCATACAGTGGGTTCATCAGGAGTTAACCGCATCCTTATCGTTGGAGTGTCGATTCGCAATGCGTCTAGCCAGACGGTTAGTAGTGTTACCTACAACGGAACGAATCTGACCCTGGTGGGACAGTCGACCAACTCGACAAATGCCCGGGTTGAAATATGGCGTCTGATTGCGCCGGCAACCGGAGCGCACAACGTGGTGGTGACCTTGTCGGCGGCCGCCCGCTTTGCTGGCGGGGCCGCTTCATTTACCGGCGTCAGTCAGACGGCATCCCTCGCTCTCGGCGTGTTCTTTTCAGCGATCGGCAATACGCCGACACCGACGGTAAGCGTCACCAGTGTTGCTCAGGGACAGTTGGTTATCGATACCATAGCCAACGCCAACCTAGCCACAGGAACAGCGGCGCCGTGCGCGGGAACGGGTCAAACGCAGCGCTGGAGTGACCGAACGACAAACGGCACGGCCGGCAACAATACTCCCGGCGCCGGCAGCACGGAACCCGGGCCAGCGGGCGGAGGCACGGTAACCATGTCATGGATCCTCCAGGGCTGTAGCGGTACAACGAATCGCCAATGGGCTATGGGCGCCGTGACCCTCAAACAGGGAGCTGTGCTCACTCTTAATAAGTCGGTTAGTCCTGTGGGGACCCAGCAACCGGGCACGGATTTGGCATACACCGTGACTTTCACTAACTCGGGCGACTCGACCGCTCAAACCGTGGTCATCACCGATCCCAACCCGAATAACGTAATCGTCACGCAACGGGCATTTGCCAACGTTGACTATAAGCTCGGCTCGGCTTCCATTTCGGCGCCCTGGAACGCTACCGCGACGATTAGATTCTCGAATGACGGCGGTGCGACGTGCGTCTACACTCCCTCGAGCGGCGGTGGTGGCGCGCCCCCCGGCTACGATCGGGCGGTTACAAATATTTGCTGGGCGCTCAACACCAACGTTGCCGTCGGAGCAAGCGGCACCGTCAGCTTCATTTCTCGCATACAGTGAAATCGAACCCACCACTATGAAACAGGAGATGTAATCGATCTGTTTCGAACCGCCCGACTTGCCAGCTCATTAGATCATCAGAGAGACAGCAAATAGACAATTACAAATCCGGCACCGATATGCACAAACGGCCTTATGAGAAGACCTAAAGCTAAAAAACCTCTGTGCGATAACCTGGGCGCGTTCCTGGTGCGAATTTGTGTTTTCGCGCTATTTTTCGGCGCGTGGGGCGTTCACAGCGCATATGCCGGTCTAACGATTGCACCGACGACCTGGAACGTTGTCGGCCTCGACAGCAACAACGTAAATTCCGGACCGGATACTTTTGAAACCGGGGCGCGCGTTTGCAACACAGGTGGCTCAGCGGTAACCAACCTGAGCGCTAGCCTGGTGTGGGATTCCTCTAATGCATTTATCAACCTTAACGGGCTGAGCACAGTGACACTGGCCTCGCTCGGCGCCGGCGCCTGCACTGACTTTTATTACACCGTCGTCATTACGCGGACCTCTTCCGCTTACAACACAACTCGGAGTTATCACATCACCGCAACCGGCGACAGCGTGGCGTCCGTCAGCACGCCGACTCCCCGTGAACTGTACGTCGAAAAACTCATCTCGCAAAACCGAAATTCAGTAAACTCGATTGTGGGACCAACGACAGTCTATGTGGGTCAGACCTACAACTATACGGTGAATGCCAGCACTGCGACCCAGGGCTACGAGCAGCTCGAAGCCTTCTTGAATCTGTCGAACGTGATCTTTCAGGTGCAGTCTATCGCGACGACCTACAGCGCGCCCGCCGGAGCGACCAACGATAAGTTTTATGCCGATGCCTGCGGCTGGGACAACAATCCTCTCAGCGCAAACTATAGAAGCTGTATCGGACCGGCGAATTATTCGGGCGGCAAGGCCGGCGGCACCGTAACCACCACTTACACAGTGAAGGTTCTGTCGACGGGATCGACGACGGCCACCACCTTGATCATGGATTTTTCCGGCAGCAGTTATCACTACAACAGCGACTACGGAATCCAGGTGATCAGCATCACCTCTTTGCCACCACCGCTTACGCTGAGTAAGACAGCTACTCCAGGCACTCTGACCGGAGCGGGCGCGGTTAGCTATAGGTTGCGCCTAACTAACAGCGGCCCATTTAGTATGACGGTTAATGACTTTGTCGATACGTTGCCAACTACGCCGGCCAGCGCGACGTATACCAACAATTCTTCAACCTACAACGGAGTAGCTACGAGCAACCCGGCGATTTCCGGCGCGACGCTAACATGGACCGGATCATTTGTGGTACCCGCGGGATCAACGAGGGATCTGGTTTTCAGTGTCTCGCTTCCAGCGACGCAGGGTACCTACACAAATCAAGCCATCGCACACATGGGTACTTTTCAGATCGATACAACGCAGATCACTACTGACAATGCACCGGCGACGGCAAACGTAACCGTCGCTTTCCCGGTAGTCGATCTCCTGAAATCCGTGAGTCCTCCCAGTCCCCAACCACCCTCAGCCGATCTCACATACAACATCGCCTTTACCAACTCAGGAGGCACGACCGCGTCGAGCCTCGTGGTTACCGATCCCATTCCAGCCAATACGGATTTCAAAGTTGGTTCAGTGGCGAGTTCGCTGGGCACGACCGGATTGACGGTGGCGGTTACATATTCAAACAATAGCGGGAGCACCTGGACTTACACGCCCGTAAGCGGCGGCGGCGGTGCGCCCGCCGGCTATGATCGATCAGTCACGAATATCCGCTGGACGTTCGGCGGCAACCTGAGCCAAACCGCACCGAATAATAACGGAAGCGTCAGCTTCACTACGCGCATTCGGTGATTTGTGAAAGACGGATCCGTTCCCCTCCTTGTTTGCACAATGTTTTGTCTTAACCAGCGACGCAATTGCTGCTACTGTGACCGATGTTAAGGAGAACGAATCCAGCTCGCAAACGAAATGGGTATCCACGCTGATAATATCAACACACACGATCACCTCTCAAATAAGGTTTCTGCTCACGGCCTTCGTGTTGACGATATGGTTGTGCTGTTTTGGAGTGACGGCCGGGCTCGCTGCTGACAACACGCTCTACAGTCTGACAAACAACTCGCCCTTCAACATTTACTCAATCGATACGACAACTGGAACCGCGACGTCTGTCGGCAATCTTTCATTTGCGTCAGCGGCCATCGCGCGCCAGCCGACCACGGGCTTGATCTATTATTATGCCATCAACGCCAGCGGCGGCAGGTATTCCGTTGCTACCTGGAATCCTGCGACCAACACCAACACTACGCTCTCCGGAACGGTCAATGTTTATTTGCCACGACTTGCCTTCAGAGCGGACGGCGTTTTGTACGGCATGGATTCAAACAATGTCTTGTATACCCTCAACACGACCACAGGAGCAATTGCCACCACCGTCGGAACCGTTACGGGAGCGGGACTCGCAACCGGTCTGGGCGGCGACATGGGGTTTTCGCCTACAGGCACGCTCTATCTCGTTGCAGGCACGACTCTGTACACCATCAGCGGCACGACTACCACAGCCGTTGGCGCAACCGGCATCTCCACCGCTCTGGCCGGCCTTGCTTTCGCCACTGATGGGAACCTCTACACTTCCGATACAAATGGAACCAACTCGCGGATTTATATGTTGAGCCTCACGACCGGTGTCGGCACTTTGGTTGGATAGTCGGGAGCTGTACTCTCCGATCTCGGCAACCTGCCCGCCTTTGCCGATCTTCAAATGACCAAGACCGCGACGAGCGGTTTCGGAGTCGGTCAGAACGCGACCTACAGTCTCAGTGTGAAGAACAACGGACCGCAGAGCGCCACGGGACCGATCACCGTCAGCGACACCCTGCCCACAGGACTGAGCTACGTATCCGCCACCGGTTCTGGCTGGGCGTGTGGCGCCGCCGGGAGCGTCGTTACCTGCACGAATGCAGGTCCGGTGGCAAACGGCGTAACGCTCTCTGCCATCACGCTGACTGTCGCCGTTGCGTCCGGCGCGGTTCCCAGCGTTACCAAGACCGCCAGTGTCTCGAGCACTACCTTCGATCACGGACCGGCCAACAATAGCAGCAGCGTCACGAAGGCAATCATGAACGTCACGCTCAACAAGTCGGTGAGTCCCGGCGGCACCCAGTTACCCGGCACTGATCTTGTGTACGCGGTCGCGTTTACCAACGGCGGCGGGGCCGCAGCAAGTAGTTTTGTGATGGCTGATGCGGTTCCCGCAAACACCGATTTCAAAGTTGGTTCAGTAACGAACAGCTTGGGCACGACCGGGCTGACGGTCGTCGTGGCTTATTCAAACAACGGCGGCAGCACTTGGACGTACACTCCGGTTAGCGCCGGTGGCGGAGCCCCAACTGGCTATGATCGTAATGTCACGAATATCCGCTGGACCTTCACCGGCAACCTGAGCCAAACCTCCCCGAATAACACCGGCAACGTCGGCTTCACCGCGCGGATTCGGTAATTGAGAAAGCTTCTGCATTCGCTCTGTTGAATCAACAGGCCGCGTCGATCCCAACGAGCAAGAACGATCTTTGCCGATCGTGATCCGCAAGCCTTTTCAGAATCTCTGACGTGACCTTTCACGTGCTGCTGCGAGTCGTAGGACGAATCAGGGTCTTGGAATTACCTCAAGACCGAAACACGATCGCGAAAACTCATCTGCTCATTATTGCGAACGAACTTGCAATGGGCGACAACGGTCTGCCAATTCAGGCCGTTACAGCCATATGAAAAGATGCTTGCAATCCACGAAGGTCGAGGTTAAGCTACGCAGCGGTCTTAGCGCCTCGTCAAGCAATACTTGAGTAGCTGTAGAATTGGCAATCGCGCACACTAATGACGTTCTGCGAGTGAGACTGCTCACCGACAGAGCTAGCCTGTATTTGAATGAGTAGTTCTAACTAAAAAAGCGGCAGGAAATTCAGAAATAAATCTGCCGCGATTTCAGTTAAAGAAGTCTTGCCGTCAGCCGCCGCTGAGGTGACCACATCGCCGGAAGATATAGAAGTCACTTCGGGCGTGCCGATGTCTCCAGGAGCGGCTCCACAGGGTGGTGTTTCTATCTGTCCGGGTTCAGGAAGTGGGCAAGGCGGCGTAGATGTCTGGCCGGCAAACGCCGACAGTGACAAGGCTAACGTCAAAACGACGGCAGCCATCAGTTTTCGTAGGTCTCTCATGTTTCTCCTTAACGTGTCAGGTTGGTAATACGCTCTTTCTTGAAACGAACAAGGCAAAGTATGTTTCAGCGAAGTCGGAATTTGCCCGAAGGAAATAATCCACGGATCTGCACGCAATCTTTTTATCAAGTATACAGAAAGGGATGCCTCACATGAATTTACAATCTCAGTTAGCGACACTTCAAGCACAAAGCCGCGATCTCACATTACCCGAGCGCGCCGCACTGTGCTGCCGACTAGCGAAGCAACTCGAGGACGCGGGCGAGTATGAGGCAGCACGCGAGGCACTGGTTGAATTCTGGCCGGATAGTGATTGCTCTCCAGCTTTGGAAGACCTCGACCCACATACCAAAGCGGAAATATTACTTGCTGTTGGACGGTTAACCGGATGGCGCGGAAGCAGGGCGCACCAACAGAGCACACAGGAATTAGCAAAAGACCTTTTGACTCAGAGCGAGGAATTGTTCAAAGCCTTAAACCTTTCCATCCGTGCGGCAGAGGTGCGGAGTGAACTAGCGCTTTGCTATTGGCGGGAGGGTGCTTTCAACGAAGCTCGCGATATTCTCGTAGGTGTCATCGAAGAAGTGCGTAACGCTGACACTGAGATTCTGTCGAAGGCGATGCTGCGAAGAGCCATCGTTGAGAAAACTGCAGGTAGATATGTTGCGGCCCTTGAGATATATCGCGAAGCCGCCGAAGTCATAGAGCGGGGAGATGGCCACGGACCCCGAGGAGAGCTTCACAACGGCTTGGGTACACTTCTTAATTGCCTTGGTCATGCGGAGGGTCGAGAGGACTATATTGACCGCTCACTGCTAGAGTTTGCAGCGGCAAGTTTTCACTTCGAGCGAGCTGGGCATACTCGTTACCAGGCTTGTGGTGAAAACAACCTCGGCTTCCTTTTCTTTACCCTTGGAAGGTATTCCGAAGCACATCAGCACCTAGATCGCGCGCGAAGCCTCTTCATTGAGATCGATGACGATGTTCACCTTGCTCAGGTCAATGATACGCGGGCACGAACTCTCCTTGCCGAAGGTCGATTCCGCGAGGCGGAGCGGTTCGCTCGCTCTGCGGTCAGCACCCTCGAGAAAGGTGACGAGCAGGCCCTGCTGGCCGAAGCGTTAACTACTTACGGAATCGTACTGTCGCGCCTGGGCAATCATCCGCGTTCGCGGGCGCTGCTGGAACGGGCGATTGAAGTTGCTCAGACGGCGGGTGACTTGGAAGGGGCGGGTCGCGCGAGGTTAAGCATTATTGAGGAAATGGGTGAGCAGACTTCCGCCACCGAGCTGGTGTCAATTTACCAATCAGCAGTCGATCTCTTGCAACGCTCTCAAGACCCGTCGGTGGGCAAACGTCTAATCGCCTGCGCGTGGAAAGTGATCGAAGCGTTGGGAGACACTGAGGCTGAGAATCAGGAAGCGCCCCAAACGTCCTGGGAAGGATTCTCGTTTAAGGAAAAGATACTCGAGTTCGAACGGGGGTTGATCGAACGGGCGCTGCGGGATTCCAAGGGTTCGGTTACGCGGGCAGCGCGGCTACTGGGTTTCAGACATCATCAGAGTCTGATTTCCTTAATCAACAGCCGGCACAAAGAATTACTCAAGACCCGAACAGCCGTACGAAAACGCAGGCGCCATATTTTCTCCAAGCCCAGAAAGATCAAGTACCGGCCTGCCGGCCCGGAGCTCGGCTCGGCACAGATCTCAATTCTGCACGCCGAAGACAGCAGGGCGGTTGCCAACTTAGTTAGCGAAATGTTTGCAGACGAAGGTTGGCGGATTGAACTTTGCGAGGACGGCGACACCGCATTACGAAAGCTCACCAGCGACGAACGTTTCGATCTGCTGCTGGTTGATAACGAACTACCGGGATTGAACGGCCTGGATCTGGTAAAGCGAACTCGCAAGATGACTCATCGCCGTCGCATGCCCATCGTGATGCTTTCAGGCACTGATTGTGAGACCGAAGCCTGGCGCGCCGGCGTCGATGCCTTCCTGACAAAACCTGAGCAGGTTAACGATCTGCCTTCCACGATAGCGCGGCTACTCAAAGTAGACGTAAAGCAAATCAAACCCTGAAGACTGCGTTAGCGCGGGTCAGTATTGTTGCGGGACCTGAAAAGCAAAGCCTCGCTCCGCTAAAGAAAACGGCCGCCCCTTTTTATCGAGGCGGCCTTATTCATTCCCGGAGAACTCTTGGCGGGCTCATTGCATCGTGAACACGTCATCGCCAATAGGCTGATTAAGCTTAACGTCTTTGACTTTGTACTCGGCAAAGAAAGCCCCCTGCTGCATCTCCAGCCGCTGCGAAAAGTTCAAAGGTATGAGCACGCCGTCGACTTCCCTGAACTTTGAATTCTCAGTCCCGAAAGTGTAACCGTTGTAGGGAGTCAGATACTGCATCACTCTGGCCGTGGCCGGGTCGATGTAAAAGTCAGTTGTGTTACCCTCGGAATCGACTATGCGAAAGCCGCGCAGCTTCTTCTTATCCGGCAAAGCAGAGACGGTATAGCCTGGTTGATCGTATTTCGTCAGCACCGCCAAACCGAACTTGCTCGGCGGCGGCATCTCCACCCCCGGCATAGAGCTGTAAGACTGCCGGCCATCATAGACCTGCTTAAAATTGAACACTGGCCGCGCATCGATCTCGATGCGCACTTTGTCGCCGGCTGTGACTATCGAGAACTTGCCCGGTATTGACGAGGCGCTGTTAGGCGCGTAGAGATCGGCCGAGCCGATCAGTAACATGCTCTTGAGGTTCTTGAATTTGTCTCCACCCTGCGCGATCAGAGCCGCGCGTGCCAGTTCAAGCGGTTTCGTATCGGCGGTGATCGCCGGCGCGGCGGGAATCGAGCTGGACGCTGCGATCGCAGCGCCATTGGACTTTGCCGCATCAGGCGACTGGGCCAAAGCGGCTGCAGATCCAATCAGGAGCAGAATAAGCGTCGGTGCAAATCTCTTCATGGCGGGCTTCCTTCCGAGAAATTATGATTCGAGAAAATGGGAATCTCTTTCCTATACGCCCCGACGCGGCGAAGGTTCAGAAATTAAGTCGCAGGTTCAGATAAACCCGGCGATTGCCTGCGTTCGGACTACCACCGCCACCGCCAAATCCGAACGAGCCGCCGAGGCTTCTCGGTTGGCCAAACAAGGGCGACGATAAGTTTCCATCCGGCGCGCCCAGATTGACGTTATTCAATATGTTCTGGAAGAAGAGCGAGACCGTCAGGTTGTATTTCTTTTCGGTCGCGGCCGGCCCGCCGCCGCCCATACCCACCATTTGACCGCCACCGCCGCCGCCTGGTCCTTTGCCGCCTTCGCCACCACCGCCGCCGACGGCGCCACCTCCGATCATGGGACCGCGTGCGCCGCCGGGCCCACCCGCACCTCGCTTAGCGTCCGCGGGCGCCGCTGCCTTATTCCCCTGACCTGACGCGGCTGCTTTACGCAGATTAACGAAGCCAAAGGTCCGGCTGATCCTCAAGTTCGCCGTAAAAGAACCGGTGGCGTGACCAAAGTTTCGCGGGACGATCCCCTCACCGGCCGCCGGCACCAGATTGAAATTCCCAAAACGCGTGCACTTGATGAATGGCGATGCGCAATTGGCATTCGCGCCGGCAAAGCTGGGCCGGTCTGTCAACGCCCGATCCAGATTCGAGTCAATTCCCGTGACGATATTGAACGGCGGCGCAGAGCTCGCGACGATGAAAGGAGAGAAGACCAGTTTCCATAGCTTTGGATTGTTGTAAGTTCCGAAGAGTGAGAAGCGGTGACGGATGTCGAACCCGCCGCGAGCCCACTCGTCGCTCACGTCATAGGAGTTGCGAGGCAGTCCCGCAGAACCCTGGCCGTCACTATCATTCGTGGTCTTGCTCAAGGTGTAATTTCCGCTGAGCGAAAACTGCGGATTGAGCCGGCTGTTGAATCCAATGAACACTTGCTTCTGATAGAACCGGGCGGTGGATTCGATCTGGTTGACCTCGCCGATAGCCGGGTTGGGCCGGATGCCCCCGGGATTCGCACTGGAAATCGTGCCTGGTAACGGCGCGTTGATGTCCCGCGTGCGAATCACATGCAGAATTCGAATCGCATAAGCGCCCACAGTTAAGGTGAAGTTATGCGGCAGTTGCCGTTCCACCTGGGCCCCGGTCACATAGACTGTGGGCACCCGAAGATCAGGCGCGATGCGCGTGATGCTCTGTTGCAAAGGCGACGCACCGGTTATCGACGGCACGATGGTGACGCAATCCGGCGTGAACGATCCGTCTTTGCAGCGGAACGAGTTAAGGATCGCCAGCGTGCCTGGATCAGTTGCCACCAGCGGATTAGCCGACTCCGCAAAAATGAACTGCTGCTCTTTGACGCCGTTGAAACGATTCGCGGCCAGCGTCGAGCCTTCATTGAAGCGGTTGTAAAAGATGCCCGCGCCGGCGCGGATCACCATCTTCGGCGGGTGCGTGCTGTCAGCCGCTCCCGGCGACCAGGCCATTGCCAGCCGCGGTGCAAAACCCATCCTGCTACTCGCGTTGTTTTGTACTTCATAGCGAAGACCATAGCTGAAAGTTAGATTGGGCTTGTAGCGCCAATCGTCCTGCACGTAAGGTTCGATGTCGAACTGGCTGACTGATGCCAGCGGATCGCCGGTAGTAATACTGAATTGAGCCGCTCCGCCGCCGGCTGCGCGAACCTGATCAGGAATCAGTCCAGCTTTCATCAACTGCAAAGTCCTTTGATAACGTTGCAAGCTGGTCAGACCGGTGATGCTCCCGTTAAAGCTCCACGTTCCGTTAAAATTCCCTGGACTAATGTCCTCGATGCTGACATGGCGCAAGCGGCCACCGAATTTGATCGTGTGCATGCCCTTTTGAATTTGGGTAAAGTTCTGCAACTCCCAGCGGGTTGAAGTGCTGGTCGCGTGTCCCACTGACGGTCCGCCCCCTGTAAACGCTCCGCTGACGTTGAGCGTTGGTATCACGGTGTTGCCGAGACTTTCGGAGCGGTTCCGCGAAAACTGAAAACGAGTTTCGTTAATCGTCGTCGGATTGATCACAGCCGTTTCCGTCATCTGGAATACATGCGAGCTGGACAACTGATCGAAAGCTCGCTCGGGCAAGGACTGGCCATTCACTCCCAGGTTTTTCAACAAATTGCGATTGTAGCTATATCGAGTTACCAATGTGTTCCGCGGGTTTATCGCGTAATCGATGCGCGGGCCGAAATTCGTGAACCGGCGCGGCGACAAAATCACCTGACCAACTTGTACGGAATTAAAGGACGGGTCCAGAATTGTGGCCCGGACCAACTCGTTATCGTCGGTTTCGTTGCGATTGAGCTCCAGGAAAAAGGAAGCCTTCCCCTTTTTCAGGGGCCCGCTGAAGCTGCCGCCAAATTGGCGAACCTGGAAAGGCGAACGCTTGCTTGAATTGATCTGGAAAGGATTTCGCGAATTCAAACTCTCGTCGTTGAAATTAAGTGACGCGCTGCCGCGGAACTTGTCAGTACCCGGCCTGGTAAGAATATTAATCCCACCGGAAGGCTGATCGTTTTCCGCCGCAAACGGATTCTGATTGATTCGAATCTCGCGAATCGATTCCTTGGGCGGCATGTTCCCACCCGAGAACCCATCGATGAATATCTGTCCGCCATTTGGCCCAATCTGTGGTCCGGCCAGTGCCTGCAAGGCCGCGGCCAACTCGGTGGGATCGTCCGGCAGAGCATCGAGATCCCGGCCAGAGATAACTGTCTGGTTGGCGTTGTTGGTTGAATCAGTGCTCAGCGGCGCTTCTGAATTAATCTTGACCTGAGATTCGATCGCGGCAATTTTCAAAATCACGTTGAAGGGATCGCGGCGCACGGCAGTTACGTCCACCTCAGCATCATCAGAGGTCGCAAATCCCGGCGCGGTCGCGTGCAGTTTGTACTTGCCAGGCACGAGCCCGCTAAAACTGTACGTGCCATCCTGATTGGTCGTGGCAGTCTTCTGTGCGCCGGATGCATCCGTTAAGGTCACGGTCGCGCCCACGATTGAAGCGCCAAATTCATCGCTGATTTGACCGCGCAAATTTGATCTACCCTGAGCAAAAGCGGCAGTCGAAAGAACGCCAGCCAGAACAACGGAGGCCATACAGGTAAGTACTCTTCGAATATTCATGATTCAACTCTTCTTGTTTAGTAAAGCAACCGCGGGCAAGTTGGTTGACACCGACTCGCGTTCGCGGTTGTCTCTGAAGTCAAAACTGCCGAGCTCAGAGTTTGGTTTACGGCACGCCTACGCCTCCGAACATGCCGCCAAAACTTCCATTAAGATCGACGCCTTGAGGCCGCCCACCCTGTGGACCGACCGTCTGCCGCGCGGCCATCATTTGTAGAAGCGGCTCGATACCGGTGACCAGCGAAATCGCAGTTAACTGTGATGGATCCGAACCCTGCAAGCTCGACATGATAATCGTCTCGCCGACTTTCAAATCCTTGATCGAAATAATCGGCAGCCTCTCGAGCAGATCCGCCATGTTCATCCCACCGCGTCCTCCGCCGGGTCCTTGCGCTCCTGGTCCCTGCGGTCCCGGTCCCTGTTTTTGCGGTGGCTGCGATCCAGGTCCTTGCGGACCCGGTCCCTGCTTTTGTGGCCCTTGCGCTCCAGGTCCCTGCGCGCCCGGACCACCGGGTCCCATTCCTCCCAACATCATGCCCCCACCTTCGGGGAAACGGCGCAGCACTGACTCGGGTTTGAGGATGATCGTGAGAGGTTTTTTCGTCTGTAGATCGTTAATCTTAATTTGTCCGGTTGCGGCATCGATCGCAGTCACGGTGCCGCCGGCAATCCGAAAGGTTCCGAACACAACTTCTTCCGCAGTCAGATGCGATCCGTCCGGAGTCTTATCACCCAACGCGCGCAACTGATCTCCCACTTTAACTTCCTGAAGCTTGCTCGGCTTGGCTTCGCTGTATTTCGGGATCGTATCCGGTGGATAACGTCGCATCATCACCTTCTCAGTAATCGGAATGATCACTGACTGGGGCGCCCCCGCGATCGTGCGACTCGACACCGTTATTTCCTGTGTCGAAGGATTGACCGAAGCCACAATGCCGCTCACTCCGCGGCGACGCCATTCGGCGCGATCCTGTTCCTGCTTTTTCGCCAGGTCTGCTTTGCTCATCACCACTACTTGCAGAGCAGGCACCGTGTTCTGTTCTGCCGCACCTCGGCCGCGGGCCAACACACGATCGCCGGCGCCTACATCGGCCAGGGTGATCGCGGTGGCTTTTGCCAGCGAGGTCTCACCCGGAGCGACTCGCTTATACTGAGTCTTATCACTGAGAGTGACGGTAAAGAGAACGCCGCTATCGGCCCTGACGACCATTTGATTTGCCGTGTTGTCGATCGCTTTGACTTCGCCGATCACACTCACCACAGGCGGTGTGGCGCTGGGTGTCTGAGCTTGCGCAAACAGGCTCAAGCTCAACATGGAAGTAACTGCCACAATTAATATTAATGTTCGTTTCACGAAGTTTCTCTCGCTCGCCTGGAAGTTATTCATTATCTACGCCTCACAAAGCCTGATAGTTGCAAAAGTTTAAAGATTCACAATCCAAATCTGTGAATTGGGGAGCAAAAGATTGGATACCGAAAACCAGTGAGTGCGACGCCACATTTCTTAACGCGCGTGCGGACGCCGTTTTAGAGTTCAAACTTCAGTTTGTTTTCCGAGCCGGCAGCCGAGAAGGCTGAGCTCCGAACCCAAACTCTCAGCGACGTGATTTCTGCTCTTCGTCGCGTTGCGCGTCCTGCTGCGCTACCATCGCGTCAAATTTCTGCTGTTGTTCTGGAGTCAGCAAGGCGCGAATTCGCGCGCGCGCTTTCATTCGAGGTTCTTCAAAGCGCGGCCTGAGTTCGTTGCGCACGGCGCGGTATTCGTTGCGCGTCTCGTCGAGAATGGTACGGACGGAAGTGGTCTGCTGATCAGTGAGGTTCAATTCACTGCGCATCTTTTCAAAGCGCTCGTGCATAGCGCGCTCACGCGCTTCGGGTCCGCCGGAACGAGATCGATAGAGCCCCGTCAGCGCCGCACCGGTCACGCTGCCCAACACGAACACGACCAGCAACACGAGCCAGATTTTCAAAGTTGTACGGCCTGTCAAAGTCATCTATCGCCTTTCTCGATCTGCTCGGAAATCAACGTGCGTTACGATCAACCACGAGGCTGAATACTTCATCACGCGACAGCGCGTTTCGCGTGAGTACCGCTTGTTCAACTCCCGGGTCGCGCGTGTCAGTCAATGCGTCCTCTTCCAGTCCGTAGCCTGTCGCCGGCGGACCGGACGGGATTGACCACACAGTCAGGATCGCGGCCAGCACGGCCACCAAAGCCATTACCGGAATCGCGCGCCGCGCCACTAAAAACAGAGACAGCCAGCCGCCCGATTCTTCTCGCCGGCGCTCCTCGTCTCTAATACGAGCACGCACCCGCGTATACAGGAATGGTGACGACGCGGCCGCCTCAACCTCCTGGTCATTTTGAGTCGCGGCAAGCAGCACTATCCGACCGGCGCGGCCGGCTTCTGCTTCGTTTTGCTCATTTACTCTGAACATTTGAAATTCGTGGCACTTATGCTTTCAGCGCCTTCCTCAAGAAAGACGACCTAAGGCCCTTAGAAGTTACAATAATTCTTTGCCGCCGTCACCAGAAAACCGGGCCCCTCGACCGGTTACAAGAACCGCTGCACCACGCGGCGCAAGTGAGCCCGGGCCCGATGCGCCCGCACCTTAACTTTGGACACCGACCAATTGGTCATTTCCGCGATTTCAGCGACTGAGAAGCCTTCGACATCCAAAAGCGTCAACACCAAACGATCGTCCGGACTAAGCCGCGCCAGAAGTTTCACCGCCAGATCGCGCGAGACCAGAGCGCCTTCGACATCGCTGCCGGCGGCGCGCAGCTGCCCGGCAAACTCATGCGACTCCTGGTCATTAAACTCTTCGATGGTATGTTCCGGCCGGCGCCGCGCGCGGCGCAGTTGATCGTAACAGGTGTTCACGGCAATCTGTGTCAGCCATGCCCGAAACGATCCCTCGTGAGTACCGTGGTAAGTATTGAGCGCGAAGTAAGCCTTGGTAAAGCTGTCCTGGATAATCTCTTCGATTTGTTCGCGTTGCGGAAAAAAGCGGCCCGCGATGCGAGCTACCTGGCGCCGGTGACGCTCGAATAACTGCTCGAATGCGGCTTCGTCGCCCGCGCCGGCAGCAGCGACCAGCGCATCATCTGTCCACTCTGCGAATGAAGGCACAAGCCTCTACCAATCCTGCATACGACGAGCACATGCAATTCACTCCGCGGCCATCAGGAAGGCAGCGGCTTTTTCCAACTCATCCGATAACGAGCCGTCAGCGCCAGTCCCAAACTGACAACCAGCAACCCGGCGATAATGATCGGCCAAACGTAAGGCAAAGAAGCCATCGCCACCCAGAAGGTGACTCCGAGCAATAACGTAACCGACTCAGATTGCAGACGCGGCAGGAGACGGCGCTGGAGCCATCTTCCGGTGGCCAAAAAAATTACTACCCGGCCAAAAAGCGTGGCCACAATAACCAGCATCAACGCCATGATCGAAATCACCGCGCCGATGACCGGCGGCAACACCAACAAGCTGACAAACACACCCAACGTAACAACGATCGAGCCCAGCAAACCAATCAGCGCCACGCGCAAACTGGTCAATTGCAAACGAGCCACGGCCCGGCTGACCGTGTTGGGCATCACGGCCGTCAGCGCCAAACTAATAATGAACCAAATCAAAATCGCAAGCAGGCGCGTCCCAAAAAAAACTGCCGACAATTGCGGCCGCAACAGGCTGAAGGGTTCGCGCATCACGTGACGCAATTGATCCTCATAGCCGGCATACATGATCGTGACGCTCTTCGGATCGCGGCCGGGCGCAGCCTTGCCGTGATGATAAATGCCGCCGATCACGATCACATCGCCACCGATTCGTGAACCCTCGCGCTGGATCACGGAACCACCGATGGAAGCCACGTCTCCGTCAACCGAACCTTCAACAATCACGTCGCCGCCAAAAGCTATGGCGCCTTCCTTAACTGTACCCGTAATTCTGATCGACTGGCCCATACCGAAGACGGTCGAATTGACAACTCCCTCGATCACTTTTGCCTGTGGGTCGCCGGGATGTTCGTCGGTGGCCACCTGCGCCTGGGCGACGATCATCCAGAGGAGCAACGCTGCCAGTAGCGCGATTGTTTTGCAGAATGCCTGCGCGACGCAGGCGCTCGGTTGATTCTCTTGAGAGAGCCAGTTCGCCGTCATTTGAATAGAATTCGATCTCCTATTCAATGATTTGCGCGCGATGATATTTGGCGATTAGGAAAGGCAGGAGGGAAAGCGAGATTATCAGAGCCACGGCCACAAACATCCACAAACTACGCGGGCCAAGCACGGCCGCGCGCCCGACAACCTTTATGATGACGGCCAGGCCGGTGCCGGCCTCGTAGACCGTCTGCCATAAAAGTCCGAGCAGGCTGCCCGCGACCCGGACAAGGGATCGGGCCGGATCAAAAACCAGAGTGCGCGCGGCGGCGCCCAGCAAACCAAAAGAAACCAGTGCCAGAATTGCGCATAGTTGCAGCGCCCGCCGGCGCTCACCCTGCTTGCGCATGCCACTCAGATCGCTACCGGCATGCGCCGCAACCACCTGAGTAAAATTGTGGGGCAACGCGAAAGGACGCGGCTCATTCAGAGCGAGGTCCAAAGTGCAAAGCAGTTGCCGCTGCGTTCTCAGTTCCGCAGCACACTCGCCGCACGTTTTCAGGTGCGCCTCGAAAGTTTCCAGGGCAAGGCCATCCAACTCGCCGTCGAGATAGGCCGCGACGTCTTCGAGCTGGCAATCCTGCTTTTCAATGGCCGGAACGTTCATAGAGTTGTCTGCGCTAGTGTCCGACAAACTGAAGTTTTGTCGAACCTCCTATGGACGGGAGATACCCCTCTGGAGCAAATGATCGCGCATGGCCTCACGGGCGCGGAACAAACGATTCTTAACAGTGCCGAGCGGGAGACCTGTGACTTCGGCGATTTCGTCATAGCTCAAGTCCTGCGAATGTCGCAGCACGATCAATTCACGATAAGCAGCCGGCAGCAATTGCACCACCGATTCGATTTCGCAACGTTGTTCCTTTTTCTCGCTTTCCTGCTCCGGCGTCAGCCGGCGACTCTCAATGGAAATCTCCCGGCGCTCGCCGTCAAGACCGGTAGTCAGAGAATGCTCGCGAACCGAGTGGCGCCGCAGGTGATCGATCGCCGCGTTATGCGCAATCTTGTAGATCCAGGTAGAGAACTTGAATTCTGAGCGGTACCTCGTCAGTGAGTTATAAACTTTGATAAAGACTTCCTGGGTCAAATCCAGCGCGGCATCATAGTCGCCAACCATGCGATACACATAGGCGGCGATGGGCCGTTGGTAGCGGCGCACCAGTTCTTCAAACGACGTTTCGCGGCCGGCGAGTGCGCTTTGCACCAGCTCGCCGTCACCCAGTAGGCCGGATCTTGCTGTGATCGCTGAGCTCATTGCTACAATTGCTCCGGTTTTACGTTGCCGGAAAGGTTAAAGTTTCAGTCAAAGAAAATAGGGCCAATCGTGGTCCCATACTCTCTTCTACCAGGCCAGCCTCGCCAGCCCCGCGGGCGCGGCGATGGCATCAAAACTCAAATCGCCCGGAGGAATTATTAATCCGACATCTGCCGCATTCAAAGGCTTCAGCCTGACGCCCAGAGTCTGCTGCGTAATATCGACAACCCTTTGTTTGTCCAGCCAATCGCCTACTATCAATAACCGGTCGACTGAAGCCGGATCACCTTGTCCATTCGCACTCGAGCGTTCGCGGTAAAACAATAGCACGCGATGAAGTTCGTCGTCACACTCTGCCGCCTCACAAAAAACTGCGCGCAAAGTTATGGGACGATTGTTGCGCATCAACACCGCGGTGAAGCCTTCCGCATGTGCGGTCAGCAACAACCCGTCGCCTTGTTTACCGTTCCGCAACCATTGCTCCTCGCCCGCATGACGCGGCAGGATTAAGCCTGCTTGCCATCCCAGGGCCGCGAAAACTGTTTCATACTCGGCCAGCACAGAGGTGCGAACTGCCGTGACCAGATAACGCGACTGGCGCTTGTCATCCGGCGCCAACTGTTCACGAGAGACGCGCAGCTCAGACGATGGTGCGCCAAAGCTGCGCTCAATTTTCCACTCGAGCACTTCTTCCAATTCGCGGCGTGAACCGGGTGCGCTTTCGAGCGCTAATACCGCGGCGCGCGTGGAAGTCTCCGGCAAGGTCACCGACCATTTACGCTGGCGCAGCAGGCCGGACGCCGCGAGTAGATCTGAGAGTACCCTGGTCAGGTCTGCGGGATCTTCGATGTTGTTTTCGTCGAAGCTGGCGCGCACCAAACCCGGCGGCAGGTTGATCGAGGCCGCGCGCTTGACTGCAAACCCGCCGCGCATCCGATCAAGTTGCACCGCAGCAGCGCGGTCGCTATCGATGCCGACGGCGGCAGAGGGGAAACGGGGTTTTAAAAGTTTGTCGAGGGGCATTGAAGGCATCAGGAATCAAGAATCATTTGTCGCCGGCGTGATGTCAGTGCCGGGAGACCGGGTGTCGTCCTCTCGATCTCGGCCGTGTGCGAGTTGAGACCCGGTCGCTACCGCTCCCGGCACTCACCTCAAACTCACAACTCTACCACTCACTGTAAGGAGTACCTTCAGTCGAGGTGTCGGGTGATTTGCTGTGCACGTCGATCACTCCGCTGTTGCCCTCTTTTGAATAAGGATCTTCGCCGGTGATCTCATCCCAATCATTATTGTCGGTGATCGGATCCTTTGGCTTCTCGCGCAGGTAATGCTCGGTGACCAGATCATCAAGCGACTGCGGCAGCTTCCCCTTATCAGCCGCGTACTGATCGAGCAGCGAACGCATATCAAAAAGATCTTTGCGCAAAACTGTCTCGCGCGCATGCATGATTGTCTTTTGATATTGGGGCAAGGCCACCGACGCCAGGATGATGATGATCGAAATGACGATCATCAGTTCGAGCAGGGTGAAGCCGGCGGCACTGAGCAGTGGGCGGTGAGCAGTGCGCAGACAATCACTTGAGGTCCGCGGATTAACTGCCCACTGCTCACTGCCCACCGCACACTGCTGCTTACCAGTCACTGTACTTCTCTCCATTCAGCGCCGTCCCTTTTGATTTCGAGTGGACGTCGAAAATGTTTTCACCACCCCAGGAATTTGAATCCGCGGTATCGTAACAAGAACGAAAATCCCACTCGGCCTTCCCGGTCATTGGATCTACCGGAATCCGGCGCAGGTAGATCTTTGTTTTGGGAATAAGTGCGTCGTTCTGTTCAGTTACACTCTTAGTGCCATTTAAGCCCGCGCCCCCCAACTGCTGGAGCGTCGATACCAGCGGAATGACATTGACACCTTTAACGAGCGTTTCGAGATCCGGTGGATAGCGATCAACGTTATCCGCGGTGAAGATCGTCTGATCGGTTATGCCCACTCGCACGCGCGAATCGAGAAATATAGGGGGTACAGGCCGGTTATTGTTGTTGTTGTTATTATTGTTGACGTTGTTCCCTTGCTGCTGTTGATTAACCTGCAACTGCGCGCCGGCGAGAGCCTCTCGATGAAACTGATCGATGGCTTCGCGCATTGTGCGCAGGGCCTCGCGCAGCTCCTGTTCGTTCTGCCGCTTGACCGCTACCTGGACCATGGGAACGGTGCCCAGAGTCAGAATGGCGAGCACGGCGATCGTAATCACCAACTCGATCAACGAAAAACCGCGTGAACCAGTGGGCAGTGGGCAGTGGGCAGTGGGCAGTAAGAACGAAGTCCTCCGTTTTCTGCCTACTGCTTTTTGCCTTCTGCTTTCTTCTTTCTTACTCACTACTTCACCGTCAACTTAACCGGCTCGACCTGGAGCAGAATATTACGGCCATCGCTGGCGACCAGGTGCACGTTCGCCAGATCAAAGGCCAGCAGGCTGTCACCCCCGGCGATGGCTTCGAATTCAATGTTAAGCAAGACGCCTTCGCCGCGAATCGACGCGCCGGCGGCCGGAGACAACGAAACCAGCAGCATACCGCTCGGGTCGATTGACTGCGTCAGTCCCGGAATGGTTTTCGCATTCGCGAAGAGGCTGCCCGCGGTAACTGAGTTGACCTTGATAACCTTTGGATCGAAACGCAGGGTCACTACCGCCATGCCCACCGGCGCTCCAGTTCTTAGCGACAGCGCGAGTTGGCGCTTCTCGCCGACTTTCATCTCCCCCTGTTCGGGGGAAAGACCTAACTCGACAATGCCTCCGGCTAACTCGTTAGGCTTTGCGTCTGTGTCGGTCTTCTCGCTCTTGGGCGACAGTTCTTCGACGACCGGGCTGATGGTCGCTTCCTGCTTACTGCTGACTGACGTTCCGGACACATTAGTCGCCGGCGACACGATGCTCTTCAGCGCGCTGGCGACATCGAGCTTTTGCGATCCAGCGGTTGCAGGAGTAGGAACGAAAGACTTCGGCTGAGGCATAGACGAATCTGTCGTCCGGGCGCTCGTCGCGTCTGGCTGCGCCGCTGTGGTTAGGACAGCCGGCTGTGTTTGGGGTGGCGCCGTACTATTAGTTTGTGAAACTGCGACGACCTGGGCCGCGGCAGTTTCGCCGGTCTGGTTGGAATCTACGGCCGGCTGATTAGTGGCCGCCGCTTTAGGCGCCGCTGGTTCATATGCAGGCGCGTCAGGCAACTGCAAGGTGACGTCCTTGGGAATTCTGCGCGAGGCCGCAAACTGCTCTTCACGTTCCGTCTCCCGCATCATTGCTTCGAGCGAGCCGGTTGTAGGCGACGTCAAAGTGCCGCTCGGTCGCATCTCTTCATCGCGCGGCGTCACCGCCGGTGCGCGCAGTACTCGCGGCGTCACTGCTATGACGATGTCAACTTGGCGGTTGTCCTTGGTTGGCGAAGAAAAGAACCTGCCGAGAATGGGCAGACCGCTGAGAAACGGCAGTCCCGAACGTCCATTCGCCTGGATATCCTGGGTTACGCTGGCCAGCATCATCGTGCGGTTGTTCTGCACGCGCGCAGTTCCGGTGATGGTGCGCTCGGTGAAGGTCGGGGTCAGCGTGTTGGCGCCGCTCACGTCCTTCGACTCGATTTTCATCTTGACCTGCACGTCGAGGTTGGGAAAGACCTGCGGCGTAAAATTCAAAGTCAGACCGGTCGGCTCGTAGTTGATTACCGGAAAACCTCCGGTCGGAAAATTACCCGACAGCGAGTTGCTGGGAGTGGTGGACGTTCCCGTCTGGACCCCAAAGGGATACGCCTGGGCCGTCTGTACCGGTACGCGCTGGCCGATGCGGGCAGTCGATTCTTCGTTATTGAATGCATGTATCTGTGTCGATGCCAGCAAGCGAGAATTATTCTTGCTCTGGAAAGCAGTCAGCACCGAGGACGGAATAACCAGCGCCGCGGCTGCTCCGGTGGGAGTGAGGCCGACTATGCTCCGCAAATCCACACCCGTACTATGTGTCGGACTTGTAGTTCCATTCGCCGTGAGCACGGCCAGGCCAGGCGAGCCGCCCAGGTTGAAATTTCCGGAGCCCAATTGATTTCCGATTTGCAGCAAAGAAGATCTGTTCACTTCGTAGATATCAACATCCATCACGACTTCGGCGCGATCCTTGTCGATGCTTTCCAGGAGATCGCCAATCAGCTTTACGTTCTCAGCCGTATCACGAACCGTCAAACTGTTCGTGTCTTTGTCAGCCACCACGATCGACTGTGGGCGGCCGACCGACGCCGGCAGCGCCTGAGTGATCAACTGCTTCGCCTTATCGGGATCTGAATTCGAAATATAGAAAGTGCGCACGACCAGTTGCTGGTATTGCTGGCGCCTGGATTGATCGGCCACCAGGACTGTGCGCTTATCCAGCTTTTGAAAAAACAGGTTCTCCTGGAGAAAGACGTAATCCAGCGCCCTCGCCGTCGTTACGTCCCGCAGGCTAACGTCGATATTTCGCGGTTGCGCAAACGTCTGCCGATCAAAAATCACATTGAGGTTCAGTTCATCGGCCATCTTGCGGATGAATTGCTTCAGATCGCCGTTCCAGGTCACGACGCGCACTGCCTGTGTACTTGTCTGGGTAAATGATTCAGGAGGACGCGCGTTGGACGTCGTGCCCGGTGTTCCCGCGCCGTCAGAGTCTGACTTCGAAGTCGCGTCGCCTGTGCTGCCCCGCGTCGGCGTCTTGCCTTCCTTAACTTCCTGAAGGCGAATCATCCGTTCCATTTCCGAAACCGCCAGCTGGTTCACCGGATCGTAACCAAAGGCCTGTCGAAACGCGTTATAAGCACCGACATAATCGCGCGCTTCCGCCAGTGAACGTCCCTGCTCCATGAACTTCTGCGAGGCGTTAAAAAGGGCGCGCCGGTAGTGGAGTTGATAATCCACGTTCGCAGGATCTGCCGCGACCGCGAGGGTAAATTCCTGCGCGGCTTTCTCCCACTGCTGCGCCTGCTCGTATTTCATTCCGCGATTGAAGTTGTCTTTACCCTTTTTGCCAAAAGCGCTGACCGGCACGACGAGCATGCAGGTGACGATGACGAGCGCAACGATCGAGTGCCAACGGTTTCTTGATGTCATAATTAACCTCTCGGAACGAACAGCCTTGAAATTTGACCCGTAGGTAGCGCAAGTTGTTAACTTGCGTTCTTCTTATCCAAACACGCGCAAGTTACCAACTTGCGCTACATTACACGCGAACAGCCTGGGCCAGTTCCGCAATGCCAAAACTCAAGCAGTCTAACAGAAAAACAGGCCTATTTTAAGGGGGCAGGAGACCGAAGACTGGTAAGGCATTTTAGCCTGACGGCGTCGGGTATACCTAACGCCGTCCGCTTAGATTCACTTCCTCAACAAAGGTGACCCGATTGATTTCGTGCAGCGTGGTCACGCCGGTAAAGACCTTCTTCAACGCCGATTCGCGCAAGCTCGTCAGGCCCTCTGCCTCGGCGGCGCGGCGAACTTCCGAACCGGGCCGTCGCTCGACGATCATTTCGCGGATGTTGTCGCTGAGATCGAGCAGCTCATGAATTGCCGTGCGGCCACGATAGCCGGTGTGATTGCACGCGTCGCAGCCGACGTTTGCGTAAAAGACCGTGCTGCGATGTTCGTCCGGTCGCAGGCCGGACTCGATCAACTCGGTGTCGGACGGATGAGCCGCGCGACGGCAAACCGGACAAAGCACCCGAATCAGCCGTTGGGCCAGCACGCAATTTAGTGACGAAACAAAGTTGTAGGGCTCGACGCCCATGTTCAGGAAGCGGCCGATGACGTCGATCACGTTGTTGGCGTGGACGGTGGTGAACACGAGATGACCAGTCAGGGCAGATTGAATTGCGATCTGGGCCGTCTCTTCGTCACGAATTTCACCGACCATGATCTTGTCCGGGTCATGGCGCAGGATCGAGCGCAAGCCGCGCGCGAAGGTCAAGCCTTTTTTCTCGTTAACCGGAATCTGGGTGATGCCGTGCAACTGATACTCGACCGGGTCTTCGATCGTAATGATTTTGTCTTCTTCGTTGCGAATCTCGTTGAGCGCGGCGTAGAGGGTGGTCGTTTTACCCGAACCGGTCGGACCAGTCACCAGCACCATGCCGTAAGGCTCGGCGATATAGCGGCGAAACTTTCTCAGCTCTTCGGGATCGAATCCGACTACGTTCAGATCCAGATTCTTAAACTCTTCGTTTATTTGTTCTTTGTCGAGAATACGAATCACCGCGTCTTCGCCGTGCACGGTCGGCATGATCGAAACGCGGAAATCAACATTTCGTCCTTTATACCGGACGCGAAAGCGGCCATCCTGCGGCACCCGGCGTTCGGCGATGTCCAGTTCGGACATGACCTTGATGCGCGAGATTAAAGTCTGATGATAAGCAAGATCGATCGGATCGACTTTCTGATAAAGCGCGCCGTCGATGCGGTACTTCACCTGCACTTCCGTATCGCGAGTTTCGATGTGAATGTCAGAAGCGCGCGACTCCATCGCGTTGTAAATGATCGTGTCGACCAGTTTAATAATCGGCGACATCTCGCTGTCGGTTGCCAGACGATCGAGATCGAGAACTTCCTCGCCCGCTTCGGTTTCGCGCACCAGCGAAATGCGAAAACCTGAAGCCGCTTCCTGCAAAACGCGCTGCGTCGCATCGCCTTTGCGCAGCACCACATCGATCGCGCCGGCAGTCGCCACGTGCGGCACCAGCCGCATGCGCAAAGCTCCGGACAAATCGTCCAGCAGATCCAGGTCAGTTGGATCAGCCATCGCCACATGTAGTTTTCCGTTCTCACGACACAGCGGCACGAACTGGTGCCGGACCATCAGGTCGACCGGAATTTCGCCGAGCAGCGAATAGTCGATGGGCGATTCGCCTTCGACCGGCAACAAGTTCACATACGGAAGCCGGTAACGAAGCGCCAACTCTTTGGCTTGTTTGATCTCAGGTGGGTCAGCCGCCACGGGCACTGGCGCTAACGGGGCTGACTCTTGTTCTTCGGTAAATTGCTTCATCTTGTAGCGCAAGTTGTTAACTTGCGTTCTTTAATTCTGAGAAAGGCGCAAGTTAAGAAGCTTGCGCCACATATCAACGGCCGATCATTGGTCCGTGTGAAATCGATTGAATGATCGGCAAATAGATCGCCAGAAGAATCGTAACCACGACGCCGCCCATCAACACCAGAATCGCAGGCTCCAGAGTGCTCGTCAACTGCTCTAATCTCACTTCTGATTCAGCGTCATAGAAGGTAGCCACCTCATCCAGCATCTCCCGCAAACTACCCGAGCGTTCGCCGATGCCAATCATGTCGATGGCCAATTCGGGCAACCAGTTCGCCGTCTCCAGGCTTTCAGTAAATGATCGGCCTTCGCGAATCAACGGCAGTATGGCAGAACTGCGGCGCCGCAGTTCCAGGTTGGTGATCGATTCGGCGGCAATCTCCCATGACTCGACCAGCGTGATGCCGCCCGCCAAGAGCGTCGCCAGTGAGCGCGCAGCTTGCGCCGCAGACATCTGCACCAAAAGTTTTCCGGCCAGCGGCAGCCTCAGCAAGACAGAGTCAATCGTCAGCCGGCCCGATGGCGTCCGCGACCAGATGTAAATAGCGATCGAGCCGACGATCACCAGTGGCCCAAACCAGAACGCATTTCCGGTCATCCAATGCGAGAGCCCCAGAACGATCTGAGTCACGGCCGGAAGATCGTTACCAAAGCCGGCGAACAAATCGGACATTCTCGGCACGACGAAAGTCGTCAGAAAGATCACCATGCCCAAACACGCGAGCAACAGGAACGCCGGGTAAGCGAGAGCGCCGCGAATCTTTCGCCGCAAACCGACCGAACGCCGCATGTAAGTCACATAGCGCGACAGCACTTCGTCAAGCGCGCCCGAACGCTCGCCGGCTAAAATCGAAGCCGTATAGATGCGCGGAAAAGTTGCTCCCTGGGCCGCGAATGCCTGCGAAAGCGCCGCGCCGCCACGAACTGCCGTTTCCACTTCTTCCAATACCACGCGTAAACGCGCGGCCGTCGCGCGCTTGCGCAGCATAGTTACCGCTTGCAAAATCGGAATGCCCGCGCGCAGCAAGGCCGCGAGCTGCTGATTGAAAAGCAGGAAGTCGTTCGGCTTCACCCGGGTCCGTGCCGTGCTGCCGGTTTTGGTGAACGAGGTCAGACCTTCAACCTTTGGCGGCGTGATCGCAAAAACCTTGAACCCCTCGCGCTCGAGGCGCGCGCGCGCATCGCTGACGGCCAAAGCCTCGACCGTGCGCGTCACAATCTCGCCCGCCGGCGTTCCTAATCGACAAATAAACTCAGCCATAATTCAAATCGAAGTATATCACGCGGTGATCGGCCCTCTCCAAACGGGAGAACTGAGGCAACCAACACGCTCACCGTTACCCTTCAGTTGCAGAAAGCGTCGGTCGACGGTGATTTTGATTGATCTTTCGCAATTATTGGCATATCGTCCGCGCGTTTTAGAAGGTGCACTGCGACAGAATCAACGAAGGGATAACTAATGGATTCAACCAGCCCGACATCCAATGAACCCGTGCGCCTGGTCCGCGGCCTGAGTCTTCTCGACGCGACGATGATCGTGATCGGGTCGATGATCGGTTCCGGAATTTTCATTGTCTCGGCAAAATCCGCCGCGCTGGTGGGCGCGCCGGGATGGCTGCTGGCCGCCTGGGCGATTGCCGGAGTGCTGACGATTACCGGCGCGCTATGCTGTGCTGAGTTAGCGGCGATGATGCCACGCGCCGGCGGTCAATACGTTTTCCTGCGTGAGGCTTATGGACCCGCGACCGGTTTTCTCTTCGGCTGGTCTTTGTTCTTCGTCGTGCAGACGGGCACGATTGCGGCGGTCGCAATCGCCTTCGCCAACTTCATGGGCGTGCTTACCGATCGCGTTTCCGACAACCTCTACCTCATTCGACCGATTCATCTGGGAAGCTACGCGATCACTCTTTCGACGCAACAACTCGTGGCGATCATCCTCATACTCTTCCTCACTTTCACGAACACGCGCGGTCTCAAGACCGGCAAGCTGATTCAAAACACTTTTACGTTCACCAAGACGGCCGCACTCATCGGTCTGATTGTGATTGGTCTCTTGCTGGGCAGAAACTCCGCCAGCGCAGCCAGCGCTTCATCATGGTGGAACCCCTGGGTCAATGCCGGATGGAATCCGGGCTCAGTGCAAGCCGGATTTCAAAATACGAGCGTGCTGTGGCTGGTGATGCTGCTGGGACTGGCGATGGTTGGTCCTTTGTTTGCTCAATCAGCCTGGAACAACGTTACGTTCACCGGCAGCGAAATAAAAGAACCCGGACGCAATCTGCCCCGTGCCCTGCTGATCGGGTGTGGGGTTGTGGTCGCGCTCTACCTGCTCGCCAATCTCGCTTACATCGTCACTCTGCCGCTGGGCGCTTTACCGGGCCTGCAAAAACCGCCGAACACTGTGGCAACAGAAACGATGAAAGCGGCGCTCGGCCAGCCAGGGATGATCTTGATGGCTATAGCGATCATGATCTCGACGTTTGGATGCAACAACGGATTGATTCTGGCGGGCGCGCGCATCTACTACGCGATGTCGCGCGATGGTCTGTTCTTCAAGCGGGCTGGAACATTGAGTTCACGTCACGTGCCTTTGGCCGCGCTGATCGCTCAGGGTATCTGGACATGTCTATTGACGTTGCCGCGAACGGTGACCGCCGGAGCGAAGCCGGGAGAGTTCAAGTACGGAAACGTTTACGGGCAACTGCTCGACTATGTAATCTCGGCTGATCTTATTTTTTATGCGTTGATGGTCGGCGCGGTGTTTGTGATGCGTCGCAAAGCGCCCGACCTCGAAAGACCTTATCGCACCTTCGGCTATCCGATAGTGCCAGTCATCTACATCGCGATCGCGACGTTGCTGGTGCTGGACCTGGCTTATCTAACTCCGTTGACGGCCGGCATTGGTTATTTGCTGGTGCTCACCGGAATCCCGGCCTATTTCATTTGGAAGAGGCAGGCCAAAACTGTGTAGCGCAAGCTGGTAGCTTGCGGCTTCCCTCCAACAAAAATGCGCTACAAAGGCAGGCCAAAGCTTTTCAGCTCAGGCCTGCCTTTTGCGATCAAGATTCCGTTTAGAGTCGGGCTCCTGCTCGACCCGGCCGGCGGTAGCCCGCTGCTAAACGAGAGGTTAGAAATCCGGAGGACCATCGGGTGGTCTCTGTCCCGGTCCACCCGGTCCTGGTCCGGGACCGCCGGGGCCTCCCGGTCCCCCGGGCCCGCGACCCGGTCCCCGTCTCGGTCCGCCTGGCCCATCTGGTCCACCAGGGCCTCCTGGTCCAGGGCCACCCGGTCCCGGTCCCATCGGGCGCCGCATCGATTGCAGCTTGGTCTGTTGCTCGGGTGTTAGTTTGTTCTTAATCCGAATCGCGAGCTCCATATGCGCGCGCTTGATCTCGCGCTCACTATCCAGGACTTTGTCGAGCTGCGATAGCGCCAACTGCTCATTCACCGAACTTGCCTTCATAGTTTCGTGCAGGGCTTCCATATCGTCCTGCAGCTTCCACTGTAGCTCGTTAAAGCGCGCCGTAGTGCGATTGATCTCGCTGCGCATGAATGTCTTCTGGTCGTCGGTGAGCGACAGTTCTCTCTGATGTTGCATCACCATCTCTGGCGGAAACATCGCATCGCCCAGCGGATCCATCGGCGGATGAGGCGGCGGCATTTGCTGATCCGGCCGCGGCTGCTGCGGTGGTTGCGGCTGCTGCGCCGATACCAGCACCACGCTCAAAAGAAATGCGGCGGCGACAACTCCGACTAACAGTCCGATTCTCTTCTTCATTAACTTTCTCCTTCTAGTAAACCCAGGCTATTTAGGACGGCTGGGTAGAAATGATTTCAACTCGTCTACGGTTTGATTCAGTTGCGGCAGAGACTTGAGCAATTCATCGCTCGACGAATCCAGGAGAGTTGCGGTCGGTGATTGCCAACTCTCGATGGCCTTTGCGTCGCTTGCGGCTTTTTTGTTAGCCGCGACCAAAACAGCCTGATGCGCAGCTGCTAATCTCATGGCTCGCGACCTGGCACTCAAGCGGGGCTGCATCACTGGTTTGAATTCCGGCACCTTATCAACAGCACGTTGCGGAACATCCTTCTGACCGTCATTCTTGATCGCACCGCTGTTGGTGATCGGCGGAATATTAACTACGACTGCTTCGCGAGTCCGTTGCGAGTAATTCGCCCACCACGCCAACGAAGCCAGAGCGCAAACCAGCAGAGCCGTCGCCGCGACGAACGACAGATTGAACGCTCTGTGCCTGCGCATGGTCTTTGACTGCGCGCGGTTCCACACGCCGGCAAAGCTCGGCGTGGTCTGTTCGTCCGCGAGCCTGACCTCGCTAAACAGCGCGTGGATTCTCTTTTCCTCTCCAGCCAATTCCATAATTACTTTCCGTCTGTCCTAAAAATTCGCGCACCCGCTTTTTGCCGCGTTCGTAATGCTGGCGAGCGCTTCCGATCGAGATGCCCATCACGATCGCCGCTTCGCTCAAGCTCAGGTCCTGATAAAAAACCAGATGCAGAGCTTCACGTTGACGACGCGGCAAGCTTTTCAAAGCGTTTTGAAACAGTGCCTGCGTTTCGGATTTTTCGAAAGCCACCCCGGGTTGTTCCAGAGGCGAAACCAAAATCGTCTCCTGCTCGGAACTGTCCGACCATCTCAGCTTGCGCAAGAGGTTCTTGCGATGCTCGCCGATGGCGGTCTTTCGAATCACCGCAAACAGCCAGGTTTTCAAGCTGGCCTCGCCGCGAAAACACGCTTTGCCTTCAAGGATCTTCAAATAGACCGTCTGCAAAACTTCTTCGGCTTCGGCGCGGTCACGGCGGCAACAATTCAGGGCCCAGCCGAAACTAGCGCTGTGGAGCGTTTCCAGTTCAGCCTTAAGCTCCGCTATGTCCATTCCGTCGATTTGCCGGTTTATTCTCACGGATTCCGCTCCGTGTTCAAAGTATTAGTCGCCCGAGCGAGTGGATTATATGACTAGGATGCCTAAAATGTTGGGCAGTCGCCCGACTATGAGCGAGGGCGCGGTAAAGAACCGGGAGCGGTAGCGCCCGGATGCCGGGCTCAACTCGCCGTTTGTCTACGAATCAAACTCGATTAATCTGGTTGAGCCTTGCACCCGGTCGCTACCGCTCCCGGTTCTGTACCGCGGCTCGTCTCACGGCTCGCAGCATCACCAGCCGGATCAGCCCACTGAATGGCCTCACAAAAAACCAGTACGCGCGAAATTTCCGCCGGCTCTTGTCATCGCCGCAGGTTACTCTTGTCTCAGTCGACAAAATCGTCCGACCGGGATTGTCCTCTTTCAAGCTGAAATTCCAGACGCCTCTGGCGAAGCCTCTGGGCACGGGACGATCAAAATCCTGGCGATTGAATGGTGAAAGATTGCCAGTCGGGCGCCAGAACCTTCCGGTGACTCCGAGCACGATTTCGTTCGGCTGTTGGGCGAGAACACCAAACCCGGAATCAATCACAGTTTGCAAAGTTATTTCTCGCTTACGCGGCGGCACACAACCGCGGCGCAGGATAAACTCGGGCAGGGATCGCAATCCCATCAACAGTTTGATGATCAGCGAGCCGCCGAGATCAGTCGTCCAGAGGGCTTCGCGCACAACTTCGCTCGGGGCATGAATCACAATGCTGTGCACCTCGACGGCGTCCGGATTTGGCGCGAACGAATCTATCAGCATATGGTCCGAAACCGCCTGCGGTAGCGGGCGGTTGATCAAAGCTGTCAAAACGCTGGGAAGGGTAAGTTCAACCGCCCGCTACCGCAGGCGGTTTCGGACTACTTCGTCCATTCAGCGGCGATGTGATACTCAACCTTCACAGGTACGGTCTGCACATACTCTTCACCGGCCGTGACCATCGCGCGCTCAACCTTGCGAGCTATACTTTCAGATTCATTCTCATCTACCTCGACAACGATCTCGTCATGAATGATGTTCACGATCTTTCCGGATGTTTCGCGCAATTCGTCATTCAACAACCGCAGTGCACGTTTCAGAATGTCCGCGCTGGTCCCCTGGATCGGCGCATTCTTGCCGTTGCGTTGAGTCATCGAAACCTGCTGGCGATCAGAGGGATCGAAATTGAAACGCACCAGCCGCCCGGAAGCGGTGCGCGCTTGCTTATCGTTCACCGCGCGCCCGGCCGATTCGCGCAGGTAAGTATCCAGCTTTCGATAAGTCGCAAAGTAGCGACGCAAAACATTTTCAGCCTCAGTCACGCTCATCCCGGTCATCATCGCAAACCTCTGAGCCCCAATTCCGTAAACCACACCGAAGTTCAGTCCCTTGGCAAACGCTCTCTGATCGGCAGTGACCTGATCCTGCTCAACACTGAACACCTGCGCCGCCGTTACGCGATGGAGGTCTGCGCCCGAATTGAAGGCGTCGATGAAGGCCTGATCGCCAGAGAACTCCGCGAGAATACGCAACTCGATCTGCGAATAGTCAGCAATCACCAAACGTCGCCCTTCAGGATTGCCCGTGAAGCAACGGCGGTATTCGGGGGCGTGTGGCACCTGCTGAATGTTTGGGTTCGTGCACGCGAAGCGCCCGGTCGGCGCGCCAATCTGACGAAAGTCCGCGTGCAGGCGGCCCGTCTTCGGATTGATGAACTCAATCATGTTTTGGCCATAGCTGGTCAGAGCCTTTTGCATCGTGCGGTACTCGAGCAACTTGGCCACCACCGCATACTGCGCCGCCAGCGGCTGCAATTTCCAATTCCGAGTTGAGTCAGGCAGCGGAATCCCTAAACGAGTCAACGCGTCAGTCACCTGCTGCTGCGAATCCAGGTTGATGTTCGCGCGCGACGGACCGAACAACGAAGCCTGCGCTACACCTTCACCCAACATCTCCTGCAATTCGTTGGCGAGCTCGGCCCGCCGCTCGCCCACAATGTTGAGCTGTTCGATCCACCGGTCTTTCTTCATGTAAAAGCCGGTGAGCTCGATATCCACCACGGGCATCACGCATTCAAACTCGAGCTGCGCGCACTGCACCAAATCCAGCGCCTTGATTCTTTCGATCAGCTTCTCGCGCAGCGGCAACAGGACCGCGGCATCGCGCGCCGCGTATTCCAACTGCGCTTCCGAGAGTTCGAACTCCCAGTTGCTCAGGCGCTCGCTCTTATCAACAGTTTCGTTGAGATAGCGCTCAGTGATCGCCGCCAATCCATGGCGCTCTTCGATGTCGCCGGCGGAAACAAGCTGACTGGCCAGCAGCGTATCGAACACGCCAACCAGATCAGTACCGAGGTTGTGCTTAATGAATTTCGCATCGAACTTTGCGTTATGTGCAATTTTGATCGGACGCGGCGAAGAAAAAAGTTGCCGCAAAGGCGCGAGCGCTTCGCTCTGCTTCATATCGCCATCACCGAACCGATTCAGATCGACGATGTAAACGCCGTCGGCAGACGCCAGTTGAATTAGACGCAGGCGGCCCAGGTAAGGATCAAGCTCAGTAGTTTCGGTGTCGACACCTATCGCATGCTGCCGAGACAGAGACTCGATAGCCTGACGTAACTCAGCCTCTGTTTTGACTAACTGGTAACTAGTATTCGTCAACTGCGATCCGTTCAGCGTTGTAATGTTTGACAAACTTCAGTTTGTCGCTGCCTTCTACTCAAGTTGAAGCGAATGACAAACTCAAGGTTGTCGACATCTGAATAGCATAGGCTTCAGCCTGTGAGTTCATAAATGATCACAGACTAAGAGGTCTACGCTACCAAGCCCAGCGCTGTTACTGAACTTCTCGGGTGGTTGCTTCAAATGGGCCAGCTAACGCTTCAATGTTAACAGGTGTTTCTATAGGGAATGAGCGGAGAAGTGCATTACCGAAAACCCCGGGGCTGTCATTGAGACGGGCGCGTAAGCCAGGAGGGCAAGGGATTGCGAGGTGTCTCATCAAACGGCAGGCAATCCTGAAAACCATACTCCGATAGTCAGCATGCGTTGACCCGCGCAATCGGGCTGCCACTGCAACGATGTGAATCCCTTGCGGTCGCGGCTGACCTCACTGCAACAGGTACCGATACTCTTTAACGCTCTCCGCTTTCGCTTTTACCTCGTCGATACGCTTCGCAACCTTCTCGGCCTCAGGCGCCTTTCCCTGTGTGAGGAGCATTTGACGGTAGTCCCCAAGAGTTTTGGCGTAAAGCAAGCACACCTCCGCGTCGAACAAGTACTCAACCCTTATGCAACAGATTTCCCAATCCGGTTTAGAAGTGTCGCCGAGCGTCGTCCGGTAGAGGGCGAAGGCGTCTTCGTCCTTGTGCTGTGTCCGAAAGCCGGCGGCCAGGTCGGCGTTTGCCTCGAGGTATTCCCGGGAGGCCTCTCCATAGCTAATCACTACGCTGAGGTTGAAGCCTGGGCCCATCCCCGTTTCAGTCACGCGGCCGAGCGCGTCGGACAGAATTTTGTTCGCGTTGGCGGCCCTCCTCTTTTGTGCGTCGGCCAGCTCAACGGTCCTGTTTTGCCGCCGATACAGTTTCACCAGTTCAGCTAAAACTTTGTTCACCGGGGCAAGATTCTTCCCGGTCGGGTCCGCAGTCAGCGCCAGCGCATTCTTGAGGAGTGGCTCCGCCTCTGCGGGCTTGTCCCTCTCGTTGGCGTAGAGGCTTCCCAGGTCCGTCAGGGCTTCGGCCCACGTGACCACGCCGTTGGACGGGTGTTCCTTCGCGAGCTCCAGATCCTTTTTGTATAGCTCCTCGGCTTTGGCATAGTTTTTCAGATGCACGCGATTGAGCACCGCTTGTTTGCGGTTGAGCCGCAAATTGATTTGTGCGTCAGCCTGCTGGTTAGGCAACGCATGGAAAAGCTCTAAGGTGGTATCATAGATCTCGTCCGCCTGCTTATAATTCTCCAGCCCGGCAAAGGCGTCCGCCATCGACTCGAATTCGGCGACCATTCCTTTTACGTCCGGAGGCGACGCTTCCCCCTGCTTAATTCTGAAGGAGAAACCCTGTAGCGCGCGCGCTAATTGGAATGCCGCCCTGCCCTTCGACTCTTTCCCGGCCTGTTCAACGTAAACCGCAGCCAACTCGTTGTATGTGTCTACCCCCAGCCTCAGCATTTCCTCATCCTCGGTTAGACCGATCATTTCTATGACCTGATTGTACAGAGTCTCTGCTTCGCCGTACTTTTTCTGGAGATAATAGAACTTCGCCAGCTCCCTAAGCGAGCTCATGTAGGCATTCTGATCGGGCGACTGCTTACGAATCGCGATCATACTCGTATAGAGCGGCTCGGCCTTGTCGTACTTGCCGAGGTCGCGATAGAACCGCGCCAGGTTCTCGTAACCGCTGGCGAGTCTGGGGTCAGTCTTCGGCAGCAACTGCTTTTGAATGTCGAGCGCTTTGTTGAAATACTTTTCCGCCCCGGCGTCATCTTTTTGGATTTTGTCATCTTTGACCTGGGAAGCAGCGCCCGGTTTGGGAGAAGCGCCCGGTTTGGGAGAGGCGCTGGGTCTGGGAGAGGCTCCGGGTTGGGGAGAGGCGCCAGGTTTTGCCTTCACATCCGCACGCGCCTGACTGGCGCGGTCGCGATAGGCGTAACCAAGGCCGCGATATATATCGAACTCAGTCCAGGACTCGGCGGGAGTCTTAACGGGATTCCCGTCCAGCCGTTTTTCCATCTCCTGTATTTTCGACATGACCGTTTCGGCTTTCTCATAGGAACCCACGGCTTCATTCATCTTCTTCGTGTCAGACTCGCCGAGCTTGCGCTCGGTAGCCCCCAGGTTCAAGAGCAGTCCGATCTGTGAAATGCGCAGTTGATTTTTGGCAATTTCGTCGGCCGCTTGCTTCTGTTCCAAATCCAGAATCGCCAGGGCGCCGTCAAAGTCTCCAAGCGCCGTCTGATAATCCTCTCGCTGGAATGCGGCAGCCCCGAGGACGTGTGCGGTGTTCCTCCTCAGAGATAGATTAAGGTTGTCCAGACTTTTGTTAGCGCGGTCGGTGGCCAGTTTCTGTTCGCCGAGGGCTTTCTTCTGCGCCGCTACCGCGGTCTGCTCAGCCGCCAGCGCACCGACGGCGGTCTGTTTGGCAGCGAAGGCTTTCTGCTGTTCACCCTTAGCGACGGCCTCGGCCTCGCGCGCTTTCTGCCGCTCGCCCTCGGCGATCGCCTGGGCATCGCGCGCCTTTTGCTCTTCCCCCTTCTCATTCTCCAGGAGCGACGCGATGTACGTCTTCTGCTTAACCGCATCATCTCTGAGGACGATGGCCTGCCTCCGCGTGACGAAGGCGTAGGCGGCGGTCGCGAGGGCGAGCAGGAACATTACGGCCATCCCTGCGGTCAGCCAGCGCATCCGCCGCGCAGAGCGCACCTGCTTCTCGGCAAAATCGCGCGTCATTTCCAGTTCACGGCGTTCGCGCGCCAACTGATCTTCGCGTTGCTGTTTTTGCGCGGCGAGGTCGGCTTCGCGGGCTGCCTTGCTCTGGTCCAGAAAAGTCATCACCCCGGCGAAGTCGGAGTGATAACGTCCAGCCCAGTCGTTGTTCGGCCGCCGCTTCTCACGCCAATCGAGGGCGAATTGCAACGCCGGATCCATGAGCAATCCTTCTTTGCCGTCATGGTGCAGGACGGCGGCTTCCGCCAGGCGGCGGTAGATGCGCGACGATTCTGCTTCTTCATCTACCCATGTCTGAAGTCTCTTCCAGTTGCGGATCAGGCTTTCGTGCGAGATGTCGATAACGGTGTCGGATGAAAGCGGGACTGAAGCAGGCGGCATCAGGAAACTACGACCCTCGCGACGGAATACGTCAATAACGGCGACCACTTCAGCTTCGGTCACCTCAGCGGCGGCGGCTATCTCACAGAGGCAGGTGGGACGGCGGATCTCGCGGTTGTCGGCTCCCTTCTCAGTCAGCGATTTGAAAAGCTTTTCCGCCACGCGCCGGCTGCTTTCGTCCGGCAACTCATCCCAGGCCTCGTCGGCGTGGAGCGAGAGCGCATCGGCCATAGTGCCGACAGCTTCATAGTGTTCAAGTCCGAGCGGCTCACCATTGCGCCGGTGCGCGGCACAATAGTCCCAGGTGCGCATCAGGGCGTGCTGCAAAATCGGTAACTGATCCGGATTGTCACCCACGTCATTCAGCAGGCGGCTGACCAGCGGCATCGTGATTTCGCCGCCCCCCACCGCGACCGGACCGGTAATCGCAGCGCGACGCTCGTCGCGTGACATGCGCGGAATCAAGTACTGTCCCTGATTGATCGCTTCGGGCAAACCGGCGAACTGCGCGCAGTCGCCGAGAAAGTCCGAGCGCATTGTCAGCACGACGTAGATGGGCACTGAGCGTTGGGCGCCCGCCTCGATCAGCAGCTTGATGAACGCGGCGGCATCATCCTGAGACGCCGTTTGCTTGCGTGCTTCCTTGAAACGGAAAAGTTCTTCAAACTGGTCGACGACGATCAGCAGATTTTCGCGTGCTGACATGCGCGCCTGCTGAGTTGCATCCACCAGCCCCAGCGAGCTGCGCCGCAGAGTGATCTCGATCAGCGTGTTCTGAATGTCAGGATCCTGCGGCGCGGAACCGAGCACGCCTTCCTCACCAAGCGAGCAGGCGAGATTGCCGATCGGATCATGCCCGGGACGAAGTATCGCAATCCGCCAACTCGATCCTGCGTTGGCCATCAGTCCACCGTACAGAGCAGGCAATAGCCCCGCGCGGATGAGCGAAGATTTGCCGCTGCCCGACGTGCCGACGACAGCGAGAAACCGCGTGCGTCGCAACCGTGCAAGTAACTCATCGCTTTGCCCATCGCGACCAAAAAATAGGTTGTTCTCTTCGGTTTCGAACGGGCGCAATCCGGGAAATGGGTTTTGCACCTCAAGCGTCTCGAACATTGCCTTAACCCCCATTTCGTAATGCCTGGATAAAGGGCTGGAGTGTGATTTCAGAGAACTGGCCGAAGTTCTGTATGACCAGCGGCACCTCGCGAGTGCGGAAAGTCTGTTTGGAACTGTTTGCCGGAGCGCTGATGTACACGGCCTTAGTCTTCATCGGTCTGGTTCGTCCCCAACCGGGGGCTTTCTGCAAGTCCCAAAGTTTCGAACGCAGCCAAAGTTCGCTTCCCTGGCCGTAATAGATCAGCGTTGCATCGCATTGAAGCAGATTTTCTCGGTGGTACTGAGAGACCAGAGACTCATCACCTTCGTTAAGCGAGCGGATTACTTCAAAGCCCTGGTCATAGAGATAATCATCGATCGGCTTCACCTCGTCAGCGTCGCGGTTATCGTGGATCAGGTAAACGCGGGTAAGGTCCTTATCGCCGTTGGACGAAGGAGACTGCGCTTTGGGTTGCGGATTGAGCTTTTCCAGAATGTGAGTCTTCAGATCTTCGATCGAGGTTTCCAGCAGCTCCGATCTGACTTGGGGTTTGGTTCGCAGTTCTTCAATTAGTTGTTTATGGCGTGCTCCTTTCGCTTCCAAACCCGGCGGCATCCAAATCATCCGCGCAAACTCTGGATCCCTTTCACAGCGCTCGGCGGCCAGCTCGGTTTGCCAGCGAATCACGGAGCGCTCTTCCTCGCCATCGGGGATTGAGCCATAGCTCTCACCAATCAAATGGACAGACAGAGCGCAGCGCTTGATGTCTTCAAGCACGGCCTGCTCGAAATCGCGAGCCGTTTCAGCAGGCAAGTCCCGGTTAGGTAAAACGAAGAAGCCTCTTTGCAACAACTCGCGCTTGATCCGGTCGCGTTCGTCTCTTAGATCATTTGTCGTCTGTGCCAAGTAAACTTTTTTTGCCAGCGGCAACTCATCAGAAGTTGCTATCTGAGCGTTTCGTGGCTGGACTGACTCCAGCGAGCGCTTAATCGCTTGCGCGAGATCCTCAAATACCGCCCAATATTTCAGATCCTTGTTGGGCCCGATTTCCTGACGAAACTCTCGCGCGTTGCCACTTGCGTCGACCTCGTAGAAATCGTAACTCAGCAACCCGCCGAGTTCCTCAGGTTGTTGTTCCGCGCGCGCAGGCGTCTTAACCACTTTGAAAACTCGGGGCTGGCTTCCGATAACGATTCCGCCGGTTTGATCAGCGCGCAGGCAAAACTCGCGCACTTCAGACCGGCACCACTCCGAATTGACGTATCGCGGCGTCACTATCGAAACCAGCAGGAAGGTGTCCGAGACTCTGTCGCCGATCATTCCAACCAGGTATTGGTTTTTTTGCTCTCTTTGATCCCACCAGATTTTCAGTTCCTTGCCAAGCAGCATCGCGAGACGGTCATTGAGTCTTTCATGAAGTGAGGTGACCCATCCCTTGATGTCGTCCAGCGGACGATCATCAAGGTGAGCATAGCTAATGAAAATATCATCACTGAAGGGCATAAGTTTGATTTCAACCTCAATGACGGATGAGAGATTAGGTTTGAGACCAGGGCACTCTACAAGCGCATACCCGAAATCCTTGTAGCTACCATGAAAGGCCCTGGCCTTGAAATTCGCGGTGCAAGGATAACGCCGGGACTCTGCTGGCGCAAGATTTTTCGCGAATTTTGTGGGAAGTATTTGTAAGTGCCGAGTTTACTGCTGTATTCATGACTGCTCCGAGACGATCAGGGATGAAACGAGTTCAGGTACCGCGAGCGTAGCTACACCGGGTCACGCTATCTCGATCTCGGTTGAGTACTATGTTGAGATTCCGTCGCTACCGCTCACGGCACTGACCTCATGACGACACCTGCGCCATCAACGTGGAGTAGGACGGCGATTAGAGTTTGGGCGTTGGTTTGTTTGTAAAGCCGGACGGTGCGTGGGGGTCGATGAGTCAAACCATCCTTGCCACCAGCCAAGCGCGGCCAGGCAGACGAGTAGAATCACCAGCGCGCCAACCAACGCCAGCTTAAGCGCCAAACGAAAGACGCGCCGCGCGACAAAAAGAAAAACCGCGACGACGACAAAAACGATGAGTCCGGATGTGATAGCGGTGAACAATATTCTCTGCTTGCTGCTTGCTGCTTACTGTCTGCGGTAGCTCGCGCTCACCGTCGTCTTAATATTCCCGCGCACGTTAAAGTCTCCTTCGATCTCGACGCTCAGAGGATCGCAAGCCTGCACAAAATCTTCCAGGATTAGATTGATCACGTGCTCGTGAAAAACTTTCACGTCGCGAAACGAATTGATGTAGAGCTTCAAGCTCTTCAATTCGAGGCAGCGCTCGCGCGGAGTGTACTCGATGCGAATGGTGGCAAAGTCGGGAAAATCCGAGAAGGGACAAACGCAGGTGAATTCCGGAATGTCGAACTTGATCTTGATCTCGCGACCGGGGAACTCGTAAGGGAACGTGTCGAGCGGATATAGATTCATCGCAGCGCGCGGTGTCGATTGGATGTCGAGTCCCTGTTGATTTGTCGGTTGCAACGAATTTTCAGACATGGTGTCAGAAGCCCGACCGTCAGGGAGGGCCTCCCTCGTTAATGGCCCTCCCTGACGGTCGGGCTTCTGATACTAAACTCAATAAGCAGGCCCAGGATAATTCCCTTTCGGCCGCCCGATCTCGAAAATTTTAATCAAAGCCAGGCCCGCGACAAAGCCGCCGATGTGTGCCGCATAAGCCACGCCACCCTGTTGCGATCCGCCCCCAAGCATGCCGAGTCCGCTGATCAACTGGAACACAAACCAGAGCCCAATCGCAACGAACGCCGGCACCTGGGTAATAAACCACGACAGCAGCACAGTTACACGCTTGGTTGGAAACAGCAGGATATAAGCGCCGAGCACGCCTGAGATCGCACCCGAAGCGCCCAGACTGGGAACTAACAGGCTAGCGATGTTATCGCCCGCAAAGACAAATGTAGCGAATACGTGAGCCAGTCCCGCCAGCACGCCGCAGACAAGATAAAAAATAAGATACCGAAAGTGACCCAGGCGATCTTCGATGTTGTCGCCAAAGATCCAGAGAAAAAGCATGTTACCGAAAATGTGCGCGATCCCGCCGTGCATAAACATCGACGTGATCAATGTTAGAAAAACCGGAATGGGTGTCGGCTGTAGACCGGGCAGGGGAACGCGTTGCCCTGTGATTGGCTCGACCACGATGCGATCGGGGGTGACAAGGTCGCGCCCGGTAACGATTTCGCCGGGGACCGTTGAAAAGGCATAAGTGAACCTGTCGTTTGAACCCAGGCCCTGCAGGAATACGAAGACAAATATGTTGATGAGGATGATCGTGTAGTTGACCCAGGGAGTGGATCGGCGATCTTCGTTTTCGTCTGCAATCGGAAAAAGCATTTTGGTTACAGAACCGCTCGCCATAGCGAGCGGGTTAGGCGCGCCGGCAAGATACCGGCGAACCGCAGGCAGGATGCCTGCGCTCCCTAATCCCCTTCGGCCGCCGCTTCGGCAAACGCCAAATCTCCTGCCGCAATATCTCGCCGCACTTCTTCCGGCGTTCCGAACACGCGCGCTTTGTCGTCGTCAAACTCGCCTTCCCAGCGCGCCACGACTACGGTAGCCAGGCAGTTTCCCAAAACATTCACGGAAGTGCGGCCCATGTCCATTAATTCGTCCACACCAAAAATTACCGCCACGCCGATCGGGCCCAGCCCGCCCGGCATAAAACTATTCAGCGTCGCCAGTAGAATCACCAACGCTGCGCGCGGCACTCCGGCGACGCCCTTGGACGTGATCATTAATGTAAGCATCATCACGATCTGGCGGCCGAAGCTCATGTGACCAATCACCGGCTCGGCCGCCTGCGCGACAAACACCGAAGCCATTGCCAGATAAAGCGTCGTACCGTCCAGATTAAAACTGTATCCGGTCGGCATGACGAACCCGACAATGCTTCGCGGCACGCCGAGCCGCTCCATATTTTCCATGGCCTTGGGCAAAGCGGACTCACTGCTGGTCGTCGCAAAAGCGATCGTGAAGGGTTCGCGGATCGCCTTCAGAAATTGCCTTATCGGTACGCGGGCAATGATCATGACCGTGCCGAAAACAAACATGACCAGGACTACCAGCGCGAGATAGAGCGAACCGATTAGCATGCCGAGGTTCTTGAGCACCTCAAGCCCGTTCGTCGCGATCGTGTGCGCCATCGCCGCGCCCACGCCGATCGGCGCGAACATCATGACGTAGTTGGTAAACTTGAACATCACCTGCGACAGCGCTTCACAACCGCGCAGGATTGGAGCCGCCCTTGCGCCCATCGCCGACACGGCCATGGCGAACAAAACCGTGAACGCCACGATTTGCAGGACATCTCCACGCACCATTGAATCGATGACGCTCGAGGGAAAGATGTGGACCAGCAGATCGCGAAATCCCTGCGGCTGCGTCTTAACCAGCGCAGCGATGTCTCCGCCGCCGGCGAGCACCACTCCCGCGCCCGGCTTGATCAGGTTCACAATACCCAAGCCGATGAACAGCGCAATCGTGGTAACGATCTCGAAATACAACAAAGCCTTTGCGCCCATACGGCCGACCTGCTTCAGATCGCCACCGCCGGCGATTCCGACAACCAGGGTCGAGAAGATGAGCGGCGCGATAATCGACTTGATGAGATTAAGAAAAATATCGCGGAGGAAATAAACGTTGTTGCCCCACTTCGGGCTCACGTATCCCAGCAGTCCGCCAACAACCAGACCGATGAGAATCTGAGTGGTCAGCGAAGGCACGTACCAGGGGCGACGTGGAATTGTTTTTGTTTTTTTTGCCATCTGCGTTGTTTAGAGGCGGGCTATAGCCCGCCAGTCCGTGGCGAATATGAAGGCGGGCAGTAGCCCGCCTCTAAACGAATCAAGATTATTGCTCATCTCCCCCACTTCAACTTATCTCTCAGCACATCAAAATAATTTCGATTCGGTGGCTGCACCAGATTGAAGCTGGTGCTGCTCTTGCTAATCACGATGCGATCGTTAACTTGAAGCGGAAAGCCAACCTGGCCGTCCAGAGTCAATGCCACCTCTTCTTTGTCAGTCATCAAACGCACTTCAATCGACGATTCATCGGGCACGACAATTGGCCGGTTCGACAGAGTGAAGGGGCAGATTGGTGTGATCACGACCGCGTTCATCGAAGGGTAAATGACCGGACCACCGGCCGAGAGATTGTACGCGGTCGAACCCGTCGGCGTGGCCACGATCAACCCATCGGCTCGAAACAGATTCACGATTTGAGAGTTAAGGTAGGCTTCGATCTCGATTATGCGAGCGAGTGCCGACTTGTTTACGACGACATCATTGAGCACGCGATTGCGCGTTATCAATTCTTTGCCACGCCAAAGTTCGACCGCCAGCATGACGCGCTTTTGGACTTGGTACTGACCCGAGAGAATAGCTTCCAGCGCGGCAAAAAGTTCCTCGATCGGAAACTCGGCCAAATAACCCAGACCACCGTAGTTAACGCCGATGACCGGCACTTCGGCATCGCCGATCATCCGCGCGGTGGCGATCATCGTGCCATCGCCGCCAAGCACCAGGATTAGATCAACTGACCGCGCAAGCTCTTCGTTTCTTACGATTTCAACGGCACAGCCTGTTTTTTGCTTGATCTGTTCGTGGGCGATTTCCGCCAGCCCGACCAGTTGAATTTCTCTGTCACTCAACCATCGGGTGAGCCGGCATAGAGTTTCGAGCGCATCCGGCTGATGCGGCTTGACGACGACGCCGATACGTTTGATGGAAGCTCGGTCCATTTGTTTGCGCTAGTGATTCGGAACGCGCCGGATGATATCTGTGTGCCGATCAGAGTGTCAACGGGATTACGAGCACAGTTTGGCTGCGATCATGATTCGGGGCAGTACCTAACAAAGCTGCAATCGATACTTGAGTGATATTCAAGGTCGTTCATAAAAAGCAAGGAACTCGAGATTTCCATCCGCGCCGTGGATCGGTGATTCTATGACACCACAAACCCGCAGCCCCAACTCCGTAGCGGCGCTGTTTACTTCCGCAACGACACGTTCATGCTGCAACCGGTCCTTGACGATGCCGCCTTTGCCTACTTCGCCTTTGCCCACTTCAAACTGCGGTTTGATTAAGAGAATTATCTTCCCTTGCTCGGCCAGCAAGGGAACGACCGCCGGCAAGATCTTAGTCGCTGAAATAAAGGCGACGTCGATCGTCGCCAGATCAAACTTTCTATCAAAGTCTTCGGGTTTCAGATAACGCGCATTGACGCCTTCGCGCACCTCGACTCGAGGATCGTTGCGCAGTTGCCACTCAAACTGATTGTGGCCGACGTCGACAGCCACAACGTGACGCGCGCCATGCTGCAAGAGACAATCAGTAAACCCACCGGTCGACGAACCTACATCAATGCAGTTCAATCCATCAGTAAGGATTTGGAATTCGCGCAGGGCAGCTTCCAGTTTCAGTCCGCCGCGACTGACATAACGTGAGGCTGGATTGCCGTCGCTTTTGATCCGGATCTGCGCGTCTGGAGGAAAAGCTTCGGAGGGTTTTTTGACTAGTTGTTCATCGACCAGAACGACGCCGGCCATCACCAGCGCCTGCGCCCTGGTGCGGGAGGGCGCCAGTCCACGGTCGACGAGGAGTTTGTCGATGCGCTCGCGCTTCATCGACGACACTGTATCAGAAGCTGTGGCACAGACTTCAGTCTGTGGTGCGCGCGTGATAATCACAGACTAAAGTCTGTGCCACCATTTATCTTCGCGCGCCCTGTAGCACCGCGCGGGGCGCGTCGCTCAGGTGCAGGTCGGCGGCACATTCGCGGCACAGCCAAACCACCACGCGCGGCGCGTCTACCCAATAAAAGGGGGAAACCTTGGCGGCCATTTTCAATGCTTCGGCGCTCTGCAACCGCTGCAATGCCTGGACAAAAAATATTCCGTTATAGACGTCTCCGTCAGTTCCAACGTCCCGATGCATGCATTCTCGTTCAAAGATAAATTGCTTCTTCATGGAGGCCCTTCCTCTCGCGCCGCACCGCGCGAGCTTCGATGTCGAGATCGAGATCAATCCTTAACGTCGGGTGCTGATTAGGTTGGAGGAATTACAGGGCAGGGCGATCGAGAAAATTTAGATGTCCCGGACGCCTCAGGCGCATCATGCCACGGCCAAGGCGAGAGGTCAACCATCTTTTGCAAGTACAGTTCAGAGTTCAGCCTTTAGGCTGCTGATCCCTAAGCAAACTAAAGTTTGAACTCTAAACTTCGTGCGTCTACGCCGTCACTTTTTGAGGCTTGGCGCGCCGATCTTCCAGAACTTCGACCGCCTCTTTTGTGCGCGTGTAGATGCCATCGGCATCCAAACCATACTTCGCGAGCAGAAGTTTCGGATCACCGTGGGTCACAATCCGATCGGGTACACCCATGCGGACGACGCGCACTTTGTCCTGTAATCCATTTTCTTCCAACAGCTCTAGCACCGCGGAACCGAAGCCACCGGCGAGGTAAGCCTCTTCCACCGTCACGATCAGCCGTTTGGTGCGCGCCAGCGCCAACAGCAGAGCACTGTCGAGAGGCTTGGCGAAGCGCGCGTTGATTACCGTCGCTTCGATGCCGTCCTTGGCCAGGTTCTCGGCCGCCTGGAGCGACGGATACACCATTGAGCCGTAAGCGACAATCGCGATTTCGCCACCGTCACGCAGCAGCTCCGCTTTGCCAATTTCCAGAATCTGCGGCGCTCCGCCGATGGCTACGCCGATGCCGTTGCCGCGCGGGTAACGCATCGCCGCTGGTCCGACGTGTTGGATCATTGTGAACATCATGTCGCGCATCTCGCCTTCGTCTTTCGGCGCCATCAAAACGAGGTTGGGAACGCCGCGGAGGTAAGCGATGTCGAGCAGTCCGTGGTGCGTCGGCCCGTCACCGCCGGCAATGCCGCCTCGATCCAAACAGAACTTGACGTTCAGATCCTGAATACAAACGTCGTGGACTAATTGATCGAAGGCACGTTGCAGGAAGGTCGAGTAAATTGCGCAGATCGGCTTTAGTCCTTCACAGGACAACCCGGCCGCAAAAGTGACGCAATGCTGTTCGGCGATGCCGACGTCGAACGAGCGCTCAGGGAATTTTTCCAAAGGCAGACAGACGCCTGTGCCGTCGGGCATGGCCGCGGTCAGGGCGACGACCTTCTCGTCTTTCTCCATTAGCTCGCACAAGGTCTCGCCAAACACCTGCGTATAAGTCGGCGCCTTCGCCGGCGACTTGATCGGCGTGCCGGTTTTCAAATCGAACGGGCCGGTCGCATGCCATTTGTAGTAATCCTTCTCAGCCGCCGGGTGGCCTTTTCCTTTGGTCGTTAACGCGTGCACGATGACTGGGCCATCTTTCACCTGTTGAGCTTCGCGCAAAGCCGCGACCAGCGCGCGCACGTTGTGACCATCGACATAGCCGATGTACTTGAATCCCAGTTCGTTCACCAGCGCGCCCGGCAAGACCGCCGCAGCGATCGCATCCTTCACCGTCTTGGCAGCGTGATGAAGCCGTCCCCCCACCGACGGAATAGCTAAAAGCTTCTCTTCCACTTCATCCTTGAAGCGATGATAGCCATGCGCTTCGCGAATGCGATTGAGATAACCAGTGAGCGCGCCCACCGCCGGCGCAATCGACATTTCGTTATCGTTGAGCACCACGATCAGACGAGTCTTTAAGTGTCCGGCCTGATTTACTGCTTCCATCGCCATGCCCCCAGCCAGGGACGCATCGCCAATCAAGGCCACTACGTTGTGCTGTTCGCCTTTGCGATCGCGCGCTATCGCCATTCCCAGGGCCGCGGAAAGAGAAGTCGAAGCATGGCCGGCGCCGAACACGTCGTACTCCGATTCGTCGCGACGCAGAAAGCCACTGATGCCGCCGTACTGTTTGACCGTGGGAAGCTGATCACGCCGCCCCGTCAGGATCTTGTGCGCATAGGCCTGATGTCCAACGTCCCAAACCAGGCGGTCATGCGGCGTGTCAAAGGCGTAATGCAGCGCTACGGCCAACTCGACCGCGCCGAGCGAAGCGCCAGTGTGCCCGCCCACTCGGGACATTGTTTCCAGGATGTAGGCGCGGATATCGTCGGCGACCTCCTGCAACTGATCGAGTTGCAGGAGCCGCAAATCCGCGGGTGAATTGATACTTTGAAGCAGTGTCATGCGGGCCGAATTGTAAACCCTGAAGCGGGCTTTTGCTAACTCACAAAAGATTCAAATCGAATTTTCTACTGAGCCCTACTTCAACCTCGGGCTATTGTCCCACGTCGATTGCCATCGTGACTTTGCCATGCAAAGTAGTTTGTATCCCAAAAACATACCGCTAGTCAAGAACTTCTTTAGACCATTTCGGAGGTTCGAGCGTCTGAACCCACATATAAGAAGGAGTCTTTCATTCCTCGTACTTGAATTAACCGATCGATCAAAGGAGCAACTACGAAATGTTTTTACGCAAAAAAATTATATCGGCAGGCGTGCTGCTTGCATTGTTGACCGCGTTTGGTGCAATCGTTCAGGCGCAACAGCCTTCAACTCAAACACCCGCCGAGGGGCCCGGACGCATGGGACGTGGCGAAGGTCGAGGTTTTCGTCGCGGGCCTCGACCGCGCGGCAGATTTGGCCCCCGGGCGTTGGGCGAACTAAACCTGACTGACGCGCAGAAGCAACAGGTGCGCACGATTATGCAGCAGGGCTTCGAAAGCAATAAGGGTCTACGTGAAGAGATGCGACAGCTTGGCGAGAAAAGACGCCAGGGCACGCTCACCGCGGCGGACCAGACCCGCGCCAGGACGCTCCATGAGCAGATGCGCGCCGCGATGAAGGAGAGGAAAACCCAGATCGCAGCCGTGCTTACGGCCGATCAGAAAGCCCGGCTCGAAGCGTTAAGAAAAGACCGTCAGGCCGAGGGCGAAGGCTTTCGCAAGCGTCGTGGATTTCGCCATCAACGGGGACCGGAGAATCCCCCCACGCAAAAGCCATCGAGTCCTTCTGTGAATCAGTAGTCAGTTCTAGCGTCAAGGGAAAGTCTGAACCGAAGTTAAGCGGCGTCGCCAGGTTCGGCGGCGCCGCTTTTCTAATTCACGTCAATGGCGAAAGTTTGGAGTACCGCCTTCAGGCGGAATGCTCACGCCCCGAACCGTCTGAAGACGGAACTCCGAACAAAGCTACGAAATCTGCGTCAGTGGGACTGCACAGGTTTGTTCCCCAACACCGCAGCAGGAGTTCGATTCCGCAAGATTATCCTCAAGCACCACGAACACTTCCCATTCGTTGCCGTCCGGATCACGCACCCACGTTTTGTCCTGGACGGCATAACAACAATTTGTCTGCATCTCATCGCGTGTCAACAGGCCGGCATCATTCCACTTCTGTTTGGTCGCCAGCACGTCGTCGGTGGATGCCACTTGAATGCCGAGATGTGAGAGCGCGCCGCCGCTGGTCACAGATCCTTCATTCAATGACAGGTTCAAGGGCGGATTCTGCACATCGAACTTGGCATAGCCCGTGCGCACCTTGCTCGGCTCAATGCCCAGCATCTTGCGGTAAAACTGAATGCTCCGGTCCACGTTCTGCACGTTGAGCGACAGATGCGCTTTCAAAGCGCTCACAGCCAGAGGTCGATTTTCACTCGCGTTGATCTTGCTTTCCATGTCAGTTCCCCTTTAGACTCATATGCGCTAAGCCGAATATGAACAAGGATAGCAACTACATCATACATACGTCAAGACGTATATGAAGGACTCATCTGAAACCACCGAAGCGGCTTCGCCGCCTGATGTGCGGAAAGGCTCTGCCTTTCCGACGAGTTCTAAGAATGTTTTCGGGCTACGCCCCAAGAGTCACGGGCATAGCCCAGGAATCGGTTCGGCTTGGCCGGAAGGCCGGAGGCCTTCCGCACATCAAGCGGCCAAGCCGCGAACAGCATGACACTGCGAATCGATCCAATGCTGCCGTCTGACTGGCATGCGGTGCGCGAGATTTATTCGGAGGGCATCGCCACGCGCCAGGCGACATTCGAGACGGAGGCGCCTTCATGGGAATCATGGGAGGCCGCGCATCATTCTTTTGCTCGACTGGTAGCACGCAAAGATGAAACCGTGGCCGGATGGGCCGCGCTCGGCCCGGTCTCTTCACGTCAGGTCTATGCCGGCGTGGCTGAAGTCAGCGTCTATATCGCTCAAAGCCAGAGAGGCACGGGCCTGGGACGCAGATTGCTCGCAGCACTAATCGCGGCGTCGGAAGCTAACGGAATCTGGACTCTCCAGGCGGTGATGTTTGCTGAGAACGCTGCCAGCCTGGCGGTGCATCGTCGCTGCGGCTTTCGCGAAGTGGGGCGGCGCGAGCGCATTGCAAAGCTGGACGGCGTGTGGCGCGATACTGTCCTGCTCGAACGTCGTAGTCAACAAATTGGAATTGATTAAGCATGGCGAGAAAAAACTACAACCTCGAATTTCTTTTCAAAGCTCTGGCCGATCGCACGCGTTTGCGTCTGATTAGTCTTTTTGGTGATTCAGAAGTTTGTGTCTGCTTCATCGTCGCGATTCTGAAAATCAGCCAGCCGAAGATCTCGCGGCATCTGGCGTACATGCGGCGCGCGGGCATCGTCTCGGCGCGGCGCGAAGGCAAGTGGATGCATTACCGTCTGGCTGAGCCACCCGACGAACACGCTGCGCGCATCTTTCGCGAAGTCCGCGCGTCGCTTCGGGAACACCCCGAGTTTCAGCGCGATCGGGAGAAGCTGGTGCAGGTTAGCTGCGCGCCCAATCTGCCGGTGCAACTGCGTCGCGCGCCGCGGCCGTTGGATATGGCGGCATGAGCGAGTCAGCTTTGACTTTGTCCACTCTCAGCTTAGAATAGCCACTCGACACGGGTCGCGGAGATGTGGCCGAGTGGCTGAAGGCGGCGGTTTGCTAAACCGTTAAGGGTCAAAAGCCCTTCACAGGTTCGAATCCTGTCATCTCCGCCAGAATTTGCAGGAGGTCAGAGGTCAGAGATCACGAGTCAGTACCACCTGCGTAAGCGGGTGGGTCAAGGCGCCAACATGCGGGTTGCGTGCTGGATCCACCCGCTTACGCAGGTGGTACTGACCTCTGTTCTCTGACCTCTGGCCTCTAATTTTATGACCACTCGCGTTCGCTTTGCTCCATCACCTACGGGTTACCTGCACCTGGGCGCGGCGCGATCGGCGCTGTTCAATTGGTTGTTCGCTCGGAAAGTGGGCGGCACATTTCTGCTGCGCATCGAAGACACCGACCTCGAGCGTTCCACCGACGAATCCACACGTTCGATCATTGAAGGGCTGGAATGGCTGGAACTTGATTACGATGAAGAGATCATTTTCCAGTCTGACAATGCTGATAAGCATCGCGCGGCAGCCCGGAAACTGGTGGAAGAAGGTAAAGCCTATCGCGACTTCACGCCAAAAGAGCAGCGTGAAGATAGGACGGTCAAGCAGGGTATCGTCGATCGCGCGCGCGCGCATGCGGCCGAAGGCATCGATCATCGCAGCAATCCTTTTCGCGAACTGTCAAAGGAGGAATCCGATCGAAGGGCAGCTGCCGGAGAGCCTTTTGCGATCCGTCTGAAGGTCGCGCCCGAAGGCGTGTCGCATTTTGCCGACATCGTTTACGGCCCCCAGGAGCGCGCCCATGCCGAGATTGAAGACCTGGTGCTGCTGCGTTCGGACGGGCATCCGCTTTACAACCTGTCGGTGGTCCTCGATGACATTGAGATGGGGATCACGCACGTCATTCGCGGCCAGGATCACCTGACGAACACGCACAAACAGATTCTGCTCTACCAGGCATTTGGGGTTGAGATTCCGCAGTTCGCCCACCTGCCGCTGATCCTGGCGCCGAACAAAGCGAAACTCTCAAAGCGCAAGCATGGCGAAGTAGTCTCGCTGACCACCTATCGTGATCGCGGCTTTGTGCCGGCGGCGTTTCGAAATTTTCTGGCGCTGCTCGGCTGGTCGCCGGAAGCTGCGCAAGATGCGCCAGAGTCTAACGCCGGCGCTGGAAATGAAATCTTGTCGCGCGAACGTCTGACTGAGCTGTTCTCGCTTGAGCGCATTCACAAATCACCGGCGGTTTTCAACTTCCAGGAAAACGATCCGCGCCACTGGACCGACGACAAAGCTCTCTGGATGAATGCCGAATACATCCGCACGATGCCTCTCGCGGAATTATTGCCGATGGTGAAAGCTGAACTACGGGCTGAAAAACTTTGGCGCGAAGAATACGATGATGACGAAGCCGAGTGGTTTGCAAAAGCTGTCAACCTGATCCGGCAGCGCTTCTTCACCTTGAAAGATTTTTCTTCGCAGGGCCGCGCTTACTTCTCGGAAGACTTTGATTTCGACGAAGCGGCCGTACGCAAAAACATTCTGAAAGAGCTAAAGCTCAAGGAACTTCTGCCGGCGCTGGCGGACCGCCTGGAGACTATCGAGTCTTTCGACTCTGCCGCAGCCGAAGCCGCGCTGCGCGCTTTCAGCGATGAGGCGGCAGTTAAAGCTGGACTTTTGATCAATGCTTCGCGCACCATGTTGACTGGACAAGCCGTGGGACCATCGATGTTTGAGGTGTTCGAGATAATCGGCCGTGAGCGTTCGGCGATGCGCCTGCGCAGCCAGCGCCCGTGGCACGAATTTTCAGCAGCCACATGAGACATAGTTCAGAGTACCAACTTTAGTTGGGCTTTGCTTTCGACCGCACAAAGACCCGACTGAAGTCGGTACTCTGAACGCGAAAGATTCGTTGTCTGTATGGCGAGACTTGAGGAGCTAACTATGGTGAAAAGATTTCTCGTGATCGTTTCAGTTGCGCTGGCGTGCGCCGGCGTCGCGTTCGCTCAGAACACGAATTCGTCAACGACGTCACCGTCGACGCGCACTCGCACCGTCGCGCCCAAGCCCTCACCAACACCGAGAGTGGTCAGCAAATCCGCTGAACCCCAAACGGGAACCGCGACTCAGAGGCCGAAGACCACGCAAGCAGCCGGCGGCCAGGTCTCGCCATCGGGCTCGGTGCTGGCCGCGTTCAATAATCTGCTGGACGGCATCCGGCACGCCGATGTGAAGGCGGCGACCGGCGCCTATCAAAATACCCCGCGCCTGGTGCTCTTCAATTATAACGGCTCGGTGACGCGGGGCTGGGATCAGTTAAAGCAGAACCGCGAATCATCTTATCCGGGAATGAAGGACGTCAAACTCGAAACCAGAGACCTGCGCGTAACGATGCTCGGTCGCGACGCGGCTTTGATTACCTGCCTGTGGACCCAATCGATGACGTTTCGCGGCACGGCTGAAACCGACAGCGGCCGCATGACGATCGTGTTTCGCAAAGTAGGCAAGGAATGGAAAGCAATTCATCTGCACACCTCGCCCGACCGCGTGGATCCGTCGCGTATTCCGGCGTCTGAACAGACGTCGCCTGCAAAACCAACACCCTAATAATGAGGTCAGAACCGGGAGCGGTAGCGACCGGGTCTCAATCAGCCAAGCGAGAGAGTTAGCTAGGTCGAGACCCGGTCGCTATCGCTCCCGGTTCTGACTTCATGATACGCGCGACGGCGAGGCCTCCAAGGGCAGCGAGAAACGGAAAGAACTCGACCAGGTAACGCGGCTCGGGATTTTCCATCGACGAAAAAAGCATCAGCCGCAGCACAATCGCCAGCGTAACCAAAAGCAGCCAGCGTCGCGCGGCCGGCTGGCGCGAATTCCAAAGCAACCACGCACCCGCCAAACCCAGCAGAGTGTAAATCCCAGTCAACGCGGCAAACAGCGGCAACCAGATTTGTTGGTGTCCTGCATAATCCAAATCGTCTAGCGGCAACAGGTTTCCTTCAAACGGCCAGTACTGGGAATGCGTATTAAACCACATCGTGTGGGCGCGTTTGATTGGCAACCAAACATAATAACGAAACGGATGACGCGCGATGCGGGCACGGGCGATTTGCGCAAAGCCCGCGTCGATTTCCGGTGTCATCTCGACGCTGGGTTTTTCTTCCGGTGACTGATCGGATTCGTCTGCCTTGTCGCTCTCGTCACCTTGATCGCTGCTGTTGTCGTTTTGATCGCTTTCGTCATCCGCCTCGCCGGTGTTGCTGTTGGCATTTGAATTCGTGTTCGCATTTTTCGGTTGCGGACTCGGCGTGGCCTTGTTAGTTGGTGAAGCTTTGCCGTTGTTTGTCGTGGGCGACGGTGTCGGCGAGACCTGCGGCGACGGCGTTGAGTTTGGCTGAGCAGGATTAGCGTCCTCAGCGGCCGGCTTCTCGTTATACTTCTCAAGCAGAGCGGCAACCTGGGCTTTCTCTTCCGCCGAATCGAACGCCGCCGGCGGAATGTCGTCTATGTCTATCTGCTCACTGTCGAGCGACCACAAAAACGGCGCGACGTAGATTTCGTCATCGACCCAGGTGCGCAGCCATTGATTGTAGCCGCGCGGCACGAACTCGCCCGGCATTTCGCCATGCGCAGGCGACAGCGGTTGAAGAAGATGAAAGACGCGCGCGTTACGAATCGTCCAGGGCACGAGCACGAGCACAAATGCGAGCGAGAACACAGAACCGGCCGCGAGAGTGCGCGAAAATTTGGAGTGCGCCGGCAGAACGAAGCGGCGACGTGTCTGGTTCGGAGTCCCGCCTTCAGGCGGCTCTTTTGTTTCCTCGTTGATTCCGCCTGAAGGCGGGACTCCAAACCAGCTAAAGCGATGTCGCGCTGCGCTTGCCACCGCACTCCAAATCGGCGCAGTAATTACCAATGTGATACCAATCGCGAACGCAAATAATCCATTGTCAGGTCGAAACAAAACGGCCAGACCTCCGAGCAATCCCGCGACCAGCCACCACCGCAACGCATGTTTGAAGCTCTTATTGTTTTCAGATCCCGCTGTGTCCCCTGTGGTTGAACTCTTTCTAAAAGCCAGTGTTGCCGCGAGGAACATCGCCATCACCAGAAAGGTCGCCGGCACTTCGGTAAGAATCGTCGCCGCATAAATCGTCGTGAACGGACACACTGCGGCTAAGGCGAGCGCCGCAATCGCCGTCGCCCGCTTTCGCTTTTCATCCGGTTGCCAATAGAACGCGAGCAGCGCGATCAGCCCGCAAGTGGCCGTGTCGATCAACGCTTGAACGACCCGCACAGCGCCATTGTTTGTGTGTCCAAAGACTGAATAGATCGAAGCGAGAAAAAGCGGATAACCCGGCAGGCGAATCAAAGAAGGATCGTAAGGCGCCTCAGTCTCATGCGTGTAGACGTGTTGCTCGAGCAGGTTGCGCGCAAACTGCGCGTACACGCGGCCGTCATCCGGCGCATCGTTCGGCAGCCAATGGGCGACGGCGATGCGAAACGTCGCTGACAAAAGAAGCAAGAAAATAAGAATCCAAATAGCTCGTGGTTTAGAAATTCGGATTAGCGCCCGCATAGTAATGGAATCACCGAAATATCGCTGAAACAGTTTACCATTGACCCACCAGCTTCATCGGAGTACAAGGTTCAGCAGCCGAGGCTCTCGCGGTTTATCGAGCTGCCTGTATTTTAAACGCCCCTTACCTCTAGAGGAGTCGACTGATGCCAGCCCGCCAACGCGTTAGTTTCATACTCGCCGCAGCCTTCGTAGCTTCATTGTTAACACTGCTCGACGCAACATACAACAATGGCGAGGTAACTGCCTCGGGTAAAACTAAGGGAAAGGTAGTTCGCCGCTACGATGAGTTGAACCAAGAACCTACTACCCAGGAATTAAACTTGCTTCGCGGTCAAGATCCCGCGAAGGAGGAAAGACTGTTTGAGAACTTGATTCCTAAGCACGTTCCGCTGGGGATTAGGATACGGAAGGAGAAAGAGGACGAATTCAAGAACTTGAAAAATGAGAAATGGGCTCGCGACTTTGAGCTTGAGGTTACGAACACCGGAAATAAGCCGATCTACCACTTCTACTTGCTTCTGGTAACCGACGTAAAGGCAGCCGCCGGATTCCGCATAGTGGCACCCCTGTATTACGGAAGAGATGAACTTGGCACGATCAGCACGCTGGCTACGGCTGATGACATCCCTCTTAAGCCAAGCGAGTCGGTGATTCTTAAGATTCACCCGGGTCAATTGGAAGCTTGGGACTATATGCGACGGACAGAGAATCGGCCGCATCCAAAAAAGATACAGATAAAGCTTGAAGGGTTGAGTTTCGGAGATGGAACGGGATTCGGAGGGGAAGATGGAATTGCCTTGCCTCGCACGCCGGAACAACTGAGCATGGATCGTTGCATCCCGCAACGAAATAAAAGCGGCCCTCAAATATTTCCGAGCAAACTGCGGATAAGGTCTCGAGAGGGCCAGTGTCAGCTAACCCAGGATGACGACTTTTTGTGCCCGGACTTCGTCCGGCGCATCGTTGGGGAGCAAGTGCACGACCGCAATGCTAAAAGTCCCGGCTACAACAATCACATTTTAGATCGCGAGACGTCGTCGTTGGAAGTGAGATAGGAAACCACTTAGCTTCGTTGACTCAGCGGAGCGCGAACGAAATCCAGTTACCATTGACCGTCCCGGTCATTGAGGTATAACACGTGATATCCTCGACCGCGGAACGTATTTAACCTGAACTCTCCAGGCTCAGGTAGATTTAGCAAAGGAGGCCTCCCCGGATGTTAACCCCCAAAACAAAACTAATTTTGGTTATTGCTTTGCTCATATCAATGCTTGCGGTCTTGGGCATGACGCTCGACTCCGGAGTCACAGCTTCCGCCAAGACTTTGAAGGGAAAGCTACTTCGCCGCTACGACAAAATAAAACTAAAACCCGACGCAAGGGAATTGGATCTACTCCGTAGAACCTCAGCCCAGGAAGGTCCGCAGGAGAGGTTGGTTGAGAACAAAATACCGAAGCATGTGCCATTAAAGGTAAAGCTCAAAGCTGTAAAAGAAGCCAAAATCAAGGACCTTACTAACTCTGATTGGGTGCGGGACTTTGAGTTGGAAGTTACGAACATCTCGGACAAGCCCATATATTATCTGGAACTCTGGCTCATGTTGCCGGACACTATGAGTGAGAATAACAACCCACTTGCGTTTTCGCTGCGACATGGACGAATTGACTTTACTCACTTCGATACTCGGCCTGTCGCGACTGATGTGCCAATTCAGCCGGGAGAAACCCATACCTTTGCGATCCCCGAAGAATGGCAGCAAGGATGGCGAGAGTTTAAAGTCAGGAGAAATGCACCTGATCCGAAGAAGCTGCACATCGAGTTCATCCAATTGAGCTTTGGCGACGGCTCGGGCTTTGACGGCGGTGGTGAGCCTTATCCGTACAAGAGAAAGCAATCTTCGACTGGTGCCTGCCGCGAAGGTCCCAGAGGGACTGCGGAAAACGCCTCCACGAAAAACGGGCGAAATCCCTTTCCCGCCTTGCTACACCAATCGTTACTATCCATGCCGACAGCCGTGTCGGCAAATTTTTTTCTAGTCCAAACGGCGTATCGCCAACCTGAGACGGAGGCGGCGCCGGATATCAATTGTCCGGGCACAGACTGTATTTTTTCGAAGGCCACTCCCGTCGGGTTTTCAGGACACGGGGTTCTGATTCATAACATTTGCATTGACCTCTCGCTTCTCATCGGTATATAACGACACCAGTTGTAATCTGTGCGGTTCCCAAACCGCCGATGGTCTCGATTTTTCACAAAAGGAGACTCTCAATGTTAACCCGCAAGCGGATCAATCTACTTTTCTCAATAACCCTTGTTGTTTCATTGCTGGTTCTAATCGCTGGGACATACAACATCGGCGGAACCGATGCTTCGGCGCAGATGATGAAGTCCAAGGTGCTTCGGCGGAAGGATCAAATGAAACTGAAGCCTCGCTTAGATGAGATACGGGCTTTTCAGGAAGGGCGAGAGGAGAGGACATTCAAGGCTCGAGAGTTCAAAGATATGCCCTTAGTCATACGTCAAGTAAGAAATCTACAGTCAGAGACGTGGCATAAGGACTTGGAAATTGAGGTTAAGAACGTTTCGAGTAAACCTATTTATTTTATCCTTGCATACTTACAGTTTCCCGATGTTCCGGTTCCCGCAGATGGTGTATACGGAATTGCCTTGGAGTTTGGCAACAGAAGAAACCTCGACTACCGCAAAGACAGCGACCCACAAGATCCTCATCTGAACCCTGGCGAGAAGTTTACCTTCACGATTCCGGAGAGCATGAAAAAGGGCATAAGGGTTCAGCACGAAAGATCCCCGGAGTTAATGAAGAGAATAGAACTACATTTTAGTGTTATTAGCTTCGGTGACGGAACAGGCTTCGTGGCAGAGCGACCGAGAGCGCGCGAGAAGAGATCGCATTCAATCCGTAAGAATCATAGCTCAAATCGCCTTGAAAAATCGGCTTCCACGGAGCCTCCCCCACAAGACGGATGTGGGACCTGTTCGCGCTACATAATGGATCAACAACAATATGTAATCTGTTACTCTGGGGGCCCTTGTTTCAGCAACCTCGCTACCACTTCGTCAGATCAGCCATGTACTCTCACAAGGCCGAATAATTTTCCTTGCGGTGAGGTTCAGTGTCACCACGATGAGATATATGAGTCGCCTGCATGTCCAGGTTACTCGCCGACACCGACGCCGACGCCAACGCCGAGCCCGATCCCTTCCCCAACCCCGACACCTGAGCCATGTATTCCGGGCGTGTGCATGGATGACAACCCAATAGCCGTGCAAGTCGATAATTGCAACCAGGATTATTCGGCGGGATGTCCTAATGGCTACACCCGGAGTAGCAATTGCTGCTATCCACCGTGTCCGCTCCCCACACCAACACCACCATCGTGTCCGGGAGGACTTCTCATCCGCCCAAGTCGACTTACTTTCTGCAATTGGATATGCATCAAACGTACCCTCACCGATGGCAGTGGCGGCGGGGAAGGCAACGAGCCTGGCGACGCTATTGAGAATTGCAATAACTATTACTGGGTTTGGTTTTCGTCCTCAGACGGCGGACAGACCTGGACAGCTACCGGCCAGGTTGATGATGCGGGCTGTTGGTGAAAGTAATTAGAGTAGGTATCCGTTTGACGAATCACAGACTGAAGTCTCCGGCCACTTCACGGTTGCACTTCGACGGTTGCTTTGCGTTCCAGCTTGCCCCAGCCCACCAAGGCGCCGCGCACGGCGGTAGTGACTGACTTGACCATCACGTAGTACATCACCTGGCGATAGCAGAATCGTTGCAGGAACAACCACCAGAGAAGACGCCAACGCTCTTTCCGTTCCAGCGCGAAAGCAAAGCAGGCCGCGCTCCAATCAACCGCTAAGAACAAAGCATAATAAAGAATCACCTGCTGAAGATTGGTGAACCTGTAGCCGCTCGGCTGCTGTAACCAATCCAGCGCGTTTGAGATCAGCGTGTAGACTAGAATCAAATCCATGACCGGCGAGATCAACGGAAAGAGGATTTGGAAAATCCAAACGTTCGGCAGCGCCACAAAACCCAACGCCCCGTAACGCGGTCGAAAGAGCGCGTCGCGATGTTTCCAGAGACATTGCAAAGTGCCATAGCCCCAGCGGAACCTTTGGCGCGCCAGCATCTTCAAACTGTGCGGCGCTTCGGTCCAGCCAATGGCACTTTCTTCGTAACCGATCTTATAACCGAGCTTGCGTATGCGCAGCGTCAGATCCTGATCCTCGGCCAGAGTCTCGGCACTGAAACCTCCGCAGCGCTCGATCAGATCTCTTCTCCACGCGCCGACTGATCCGGGCACTACCGTGATGCAATTCAGGCTGGCAAAAGCCCTCCGATCCATGTTTTGTGAAGTGATGTATTCCAGCGCCTGCCAGCGGGTCACGAGGTTTATCCGGTTGCCGACTTTCGCGTTACCGGCGACAGCGCCAATCTGGGGATCGACGAAGCGGCGCGCCAGCATGCGAATCGTATCGCCGGGAAATTGTGTGTCGGCATCGAGGGCAACGATTACGTCGCCCTTCGCCTGGCGCAGACCGAGGTTCAGCGCTTCAGCCTTGCCGGCGTTCGGCTCTGTGAACAATTTAACTAACGGATGACCGTCAAAATGTTCGCGCACAACTTCACTGGTGCGATCCTGCGAGCCGTCATCGATCACGATTATTTCAAAGTTGTCATAGTTGGAATTGAGCAGGCTGCGAATGGTCGCCTCGATGACGCGCTCTTCGTTATAGGCGGGCACGATTATCGAAACAAACGGTTCGTATAGTTCGCCGGAGTGTTGTCGTTCGCGGCGTCTTGAACGGACCCATTGCGCAAATGCCAGCGCGCCGATCACACCCAGTCTTCCCAATCCTAAAACGATGCCGATGATAAAAGCCCACTGCAAAAGCCAGCCGCCGGTCGAAAGAAAAAGAAAAGCCAAAGCGTCGGTGCGTGTGTACACGCTTTGACTCGGGGGCAGCAGCGGCATCACCTGATCGCGGCTCCAACCACCGAGCGTAGAAACCGGGATGAATGTGAATCCGTGCGCGCGCAGTTCATGAATTATCCGGGGCAGGGCTTCGATCGTCGCCTGGCGGTCACCGCCTGAGTCGTGCAGCAGCACCACCTGGCCGCGCGTCTCAGGATTAGTGTCCAGGGCCCGATCGATTGTCTTCTGAACAATGTGATCAGCGGTTACATTCGGTTCCCAATCGCCTGGATCGATGCGCAACCCGACCACAATGTAATTTAGTTTTTCCGCGCGCATTGCCGGCTCGACTTCTTCCGGCTTGTCGGCCTCGGCGTCGCCAAAATAAGGAGGACGGAAGAGCACCGTCGAGCGGCCGGTAACGGACTCGATTAGCCTCTGCGTCGCATTCAGCTCCAGATCGGTAACTCGTCCGGGAATCTCGCCGAGGTTGGGATGCGTGAACGTGTGATTTCCCAACTCGTGACCTTCATTGACGATGCGCCGCAGCAGGTCTGGATAGGCCTGGCCATTCTTGCCAATCACAAAGAAGGTCGCCGGCACGTTTTCCTGCTTCAGTATGTCCAGAATCGCCGGGGTCCAATCTGGATCGGGTCCATCGTCAAAGGTGAGAGCGATCATGCCCGGACGATCGCCGGTGCGTTCGATCACGTAGGACGAAGGAATCTTGTTGTTGTCGTACGTCTCTGAAGCGATAAATCCCGTCTTCTGATCGACGTTTAAGTCGCGCTCTCCGTCGTGCGGGCTGGCTTGCACGCGCAGCAACTCGCCCGTGCCTTCAAAGTCTACCTGGTAACCATAGAGAATCTTCCTGAGCGATTCGGCCGGAGGATTTGGCGCGTCCGTTCCAAAGATCGACCAGATCGATGGATCTTCCGAGCCCAGCCGCCACAGTGCGAATCCGGCCGGGTTGTAACCACTGGCGGCCCGCATCTGGTTGAAGGCGGTCACGCCGTCGAGGAACCAGACGGTGTGGTGCGACTGGTCTTCTTCATCGTATTCGTAATGTGGATTGCGTGTGCCCGCATCCCATTCGATTTGCGCTTCAGAGTCCCTGGCATCGATTACGGCTTCCTGGAAACTGACTTCTTTTACGCTGGCGCCTTCGGTCCAGTCGTAACCATAATTACCGAGCGCGATGATCGTCTTGGCCGGAGTCAGCTCGCGCATCCGGTTGCCCAGAGTACTTTCAAACCAATTCTGCGAAGCTACCGAGCCTGCTGTTTTGCCGGCCCAGTGCTCGTCATACGCCATCAGCATTAGATAGTCGGTCGCCGCGGCGTATTCGCGATAGTTCCATTCCGCATCATCGAAGGGCACTGCCTGCACGACTGCCCAGCCGTGAGGCTGAAACGCTGCGTGCAACTCCTGCATGAACTTGAGCAGGTTTGGCTGTGTCTCCTTCGTGGGCTCTTCAAAGTCGAGGCAGAGTCCGGCGAACTTGTTCTGCTCGACGAACTGCGATAGCGCTGCAATCAGCCGCTGTCTTGAATTTTCGTCGCCCACCGCCCGCGCCAGCACATCGTTCTCCCACTTTTCATCAGAAAGGTTCTGCACCATCGGCAGGATCGAAGTTTGTGGACGGCGCTGGCGAATCAGGTTGAGGGCCTTGGCGTCCAATTCGATAGCCAGCGGGCTGCTGCCGTCTTTGGCGTCGACCAAATGCACCCACTGCGCTACGACCCAGTCGAGGTGATCCAGATTTCGCTCGAGCGAAGCGTAACTGGACTCGTCCCAATTGATATAGAAACCGATCGCCAACTGCTTGGAATTAAAGCTCGCCGGCGCGGGCAAAGGAGTGCTCGCCGGCGGCGGCAGGATGGGCATTAATTCGGAACGCCGGCCCGGCACGCGCGGTGTCTCCTTGTATGCGTTCCGCAATTCTTCCTGTGCTTTTTTCGCCTTGGCTTCGCTGGGATTCTGCAGCATCGCCGGCGGTTGAGGTTTGATGCGATAGGTCTGCGGCAAATTCTGAAGTGGACGCAGATTCAGCCGCGGCAGCAAAGGATTGACCATCACACTGGCGATGAAAACGGCGGTAATCGCAGTGGCTGTGATACCGAGGATGAGATATGTGCGTCGAACGCGTCGCCAGCGACGGCCGCGTGGATCGTAGAACACGGGGGAACGGAGGCTACTTTTTTCAGACAATTCAACACTCTTTTCCGGCAACCGGCTATATAGTTTTGAGTTGCGGATGGTCTTTGATGTCTATAACGGGACGCGGGTTGATAAGTCAAGGAGAGAGATACATTCTTACTTAAGTGCAGAGAAGAAAAGCCGCTCGCGACTGTTCACGAGCGGCTTTCCGGTGAACTGTAGGGATTGACCTGTGGCTGTGACCGCTTCGGAAAGAAGGTGTCACAGTGAACATCTCAGGGTGACAATCCAAACAATTACAGATTATCGATCCTGAGGCTAGGTCTCAGCCACCTCACTGTGATTAGAACTCATAAATTATCGATCACCTCCTTTCCAGTGTTGAGGCAATAATAAAAGACAACCGCGATCTCGTCAATCGAAATATTTTCTGTGGCACGCCCTCCCTTACGGTCGGGCTGCTGACACGCTTCGCGAAAAGACCAACTCGCCGGACGCATAAACTCTCCAGGGATGCTCGATCCCAAAAAAGTAGGCCAGCTCGCGATAGTCTTCCGCATCATGAACCACGAAATCGGCGCGCTTTCCTTTTTCGAGCGAGCCTATTTCATCACCACGACCCAGAGAGTAGGCCGCGTTGATGGTGGCGGCGGTGACTGCCTCAGCCGGAGTCATTTTCATTTGAGTACACGCCAGCGAAAGGATCATCGGCATCGAGGGCGTGGGCGATGATCCGGGATTGAAATCAGTAGCCAACACCACTGCCAGTCCGGCGTCGATCATTGCGCGCGCCGGCGGATATTGATTAGAGCCGAGCGCGTAAACCGAACCCGGCAAAAGCACTGCCGGCACCTGCGCAGTCCGTAGCGCCTGGATTCCCGCGATGTCGCAGTGTTCCAAATGATCAGCCGATGCTGCATTGAGCTCAGCCGCGAGCTTCGCACCGCCGGAAAGTGAAAGTTGATCGGCATGCACACGGAGGCCCAATCCGTGACAACGCGCGGCCGAAAGGATCTGCCATGACTCGTCAGTGGTGAACACATCGGTTTCGCAAAAGACGTCGCAGTACTCGGCCAACTTTTCTTCGGCTACACGCGGCAGCATTTCATTGATGACCAGACTGACGTAGGTAGCCCGCCGCGTCTTGTACTCATTGGGAATGTCGTGCGCGCCCAGAAAGGTGGGAACGTAACGCAGGGGGGTCTCGTCGTTCAGTTGCCTGGTGGCGCGCAGAATCTTGAGTTCATCTTCGATGGTCAAGCCGTATCCCGATTTTGCTTCGATCGTCGTGGTGCCGCACCGCAGAAACCACTGCGCATAACGCTTGCCTGTCTTTACCAGGTCATGCAAGGAAGCATTGCGCGTAGCTCTCACGGTGGATCGGATGCCGCCGCCACGCGCAGCGATTTCACGATAGGTGGCGCCACTCGAGCGCTGTTCGAATTCATTGGCCCGGATCCCGGCAAAGACAGGATGAGTATGCGCATCGACAAATCCGGGCATGACCACGCGCCGTCCGGCGTCGATGACTTCGCAGTCACCCTCGATAAGGCTTTCGATCTCGCGTCGCCTACCGACGGCTTCGATCTGCCAGCCGCTCACCAGCATCGCGCCGTCTTCAATGATTGAGAGTTGACGAAGATCACCGCCAGTCCGCGGACGCTTCGCCCCGGATAGCGTCACGAGCTGTGAACAGTTCAAGACTGCGAGAGTTTCAGGCACGAGTACCGGCGCGCCCGGAGTGCGGCGGGCTGGCGTTTGCAAATTTAGACAACAAAATCAATCAGGCCGGCGTAAAGTGCTAAAAAATTGCCGGCGGCAATCAAGTCTCAGGCTGCTATTCCTTGTACAGCCAGGCGCCTATCAACGCGGCCACGATAAATTCAACCAATCCCCACACCAATGCGATTGGCAACATGTTAGTGGCAACAAAGCCAAACGCCCAGAAGAGAATGTTGGTGTAAAAGTAGATGCCGAACCATGCGAACAGGGCAGCGATAATAGCCGCCTTTGGACCAGCACCGAAACGCGGTCTGATCGCGGCGTAGCCAAGGACGATGACAATCCCGAGTAGGAATGTCATTACGATAGCGATAACAATCGCGTTTCCGCCCGGCATCGGATAATTGTGCCTGGCCATCTCCGCTTTCATCTGGGCGCCGAACACCTTATCGTTCAGCAGGTATTCGCCAATGTTCAAAACTATGCCTGCTACCAGACCGCCGAGCAGGACGCGTCCAACGTTTATCTTGCCCATGTTTTATCTCCTTCTTATAGGGGTGTCTGAAAGTGACTATCGGAGGACAGACTCTTATCACAAGGTAAGGCTGAAAACCAGCTTTTCGTAAAGCGACGCTATTCCGCTCCCTCTCCCTTGGGAGGGCATTTATATATTTGAGTCACCGAGAATCCAGTTCGCCGGCAAATCAGGTTTGAGAATCCCGAAGGGATTCAGTCCTCCAGCCCAGGGTT
>Ga0070698_100000047_pt1 | contig 84276 bp, 78 predicted proteins | sample KBSK1502metaG_FD_65477 | JGI IMG/M metagenome (GOLD analysis project Ga0070698, IMG submission 65477) | Corn, switchgrass and miscanthus rhizosphere microbial communities from Kellogg Biological Station, Michigan, USA - KBS K1-50-2 metaG | ecosystem: Host-associated > Plants > Roots >... | reverse complement strand
GGGGGGGGGGGGGGGGGGGGGGGGGGGGGGGGGGGGGGGGGGGGGGGGGCGGCTCCAACACGACGATCACGGTTGGCAATGACTTCTTCAATCCGACGCCTAACACCGTGTCTGCCGGATCGGTGACGTTCACCTGGGCGACGCCGTCGAATGGTCACACGCTGGTGTGGGACAGCGGGCCGGGGACGCTGCCGGCTGACGTTGGACTGCTCACGTCAGGCAGTCGCACGGTAACCCTTCAACCGGGTGTGTACGAGTATCACTGCTCTGTCCACGGCTCCCGCGGCTCGGGCATGCACGGCACCGTAACGGTTCAGTAAACGAACCGACAGTCGCGACGCGGTCAGCGACGCACCAAGCCGTCGCGTGGCTTACGCGAAGGAAACGGTCGTTTCCGGCAGCTGGATCAGGTTGTGCGAGGCCACGTAACGGACGATGTCGGCGGTGCCGGACAAGCCCATCTTCTCGAGGAGTCTCGTGCGGTACGTGCTGACCGTCTTCGGGGAGAGATTCAGTTCATCCGCCGCTTCCTTCACGCTCAACCCGGTTCCCAGGCTGCGGAGCACCTCGAACTCGCGGTCGGAGAGACGTTCGTGAGGCATCCCTTCGAACCGAGGGTCGACGAACGAGGCGAGCCGCTCGGCGAGCGTATCGCTGACATAACGGCCTCCGCGGAATACTCGACGTACCGCATCGAGGAGTTGGGTCGCGGAATGGTCCTTGGTGACGTACCCGGAAGCCCCCGCGCGCAACGCGCGGACGGCGAACTGGTCCTCGGGATGTACGCTCAGCACGAGGATTTTCACTGAGGGGTGTTCATCGCGCAGAAGCTGCAGCGTCTCGATGAACGACAGACCTGGCATCGACACGTCGAGCAGCACGACGTCGGCGATCGTGCGGGTAAGGGCGTCGAGCATGTGGGACCGGCTCGCGGCCTCGCCGGTGACGATCATGTCCGGATCCTGCTCGACGATGTGTCGGAGCCCGGCCCGTACCACGGGATGATCGTCGGCAATGAAGAGTCGAATCACCAGGTCTACCTGCAACTGTGGAATAACGCTACGTATCGTAGCGGTACGCACTAAGCGACGTCAAGACCCAGACCCTTGTTTCGCTCCTTAGCGAAGCGTAATGTTCCCGGCGTGCCTCGTCGCTCATCGCGCTCGTCACCCACCGCAGGTCGTCCGCGCAGCACCGAGGCGCAGCGGGCTGTGCTCGATGCCGCGCGCGAGCTGTTCGAGGTGGGCGGCTACACCGCTGCGACCATCGAAGCCGTGGCGGCCCGGTCGGGCGTCGCGAAGACGACCATCTATCGATGGTGGCCCAACCGCGCGTCGCTCCTGGTGGAGCTGCTGGCGGAAGTGCACACGGCGGCGGTCCCGCTGCCGGGCAGCGGCGAGCCCGTGCGCGCCTTGGTGAGCGAACTCCGTGATGCGGCTGCAGCGGCGAACGGTTTGTCGGGCAAACTTCTCACCGCGCTTCTGGGCGAAGGCCAGCACGATCCAGAGGTGAATGCCGCGTTGCTCGAGGGGCTGTTCCGTCCGCGGCGTGCGACCACCGCCCGCGTCATCCGCCGAGCCCAGGAGCGGGGAGCACTGCGATCGGATGTGCCGCCCGATATCGCAGCAGACATGCTGTTTGGTCCGCTCTTCTACCGCATGCTGGTACGCCACCATCCGGTGACCAAGGCGTTCATGATGCAGGTGTTTCGCTACGCCATGGACGGATTGCGCGCGAACCCCGCTTCGAGAGTACGACGGAGCCTGACGCCCTGAGGAACGGTCAAGGAACGCGCAAGTTCCGCAGGCCATGTATTATCTCGTCATATCCAGCTCGAGGCAGCTTCGTCGAGTTTCGGAAATCGGATGCGCCGGAATGGACGAATCAAACGGATAATGCTTCGCGGCGGAGAGCCTTCGGGGAGATAAGGTAGAGCTTTGGCGGCACCCGAATATGGCCGATCCGCTGCATTCGTTCCTTCCGAGAGATCCGAGTTTCTGACTTCGACGAATCCTCGGAAACGAGACCTTCGCATCGGTACACGGCGAGCGCCTTGTACTACTGCTTGGCCGTTGTTCTCCGTTTTCCCAGAACACGTTCAGCGACGCTGACACGCGCCGGCGGCCCATGCTGCGCATCATAGGTGGCGCGGGCAGCGTCGACTTCCGTCAGGTGGTCACCCGCCCAACCCACCAACCCTCGAATGTGTTGGCGCAGGGTCACGCCTAACGGCGTGAGGGCATACTCCACGCGTGGCGGGATTTCCGGGTACACGGTGCGGACCACCAGGCCGTCCCGTTCCAGTCCCCGTAGCGTCACCGTCAGCATTCGCTGGCTGATGCCGTCGACTTCCTTGCGCAACTCGCTGAAGCGGAGCGTTTTCGCGTCGCCGAGCATGTGAATCACGTAGACGGACCAGGTGTCCCCCACGCGGGCCAGAACATCCCGCGCATGACAGTTGGTCGGCGTGAATTCCACCTCCGCCGGTTTTTTCAGCCGGGGCCGGTTCCCACCAGCGCTTTTGCCCATCAGTTACTCCCGTGTGCCTGAGGCACGTTGGAATGCCTTCTTTTCTCTCTGGCCTTCAGAGGTTACTAATAGTAACCAGAGATTCATTAGTAACCAACTGTGAGGAGCCAGACAATGTTCGAAAACGCACTTTCATTGAATATCGGGTTGCTGTTGGGGAGGATAGTCATCGGCCTGGTAATGGCCGCGCATGGCGCGCAGAAGCTGTTTGGATGGTTCGGGGGATACGGGCTCAAGCAGACGGGCGAGTTCTTTGTGCACCTTGGATTTCAACGTGGACGCGCTTTCGCGGCGGCGGCATCCCTGACCGAAATTACCGCCGGGCTGCTGGTCGCCCTTGGACTCCTCGGCCCAATTGGTCCCGCGCTCATCGTGTCGGTCATGCTCGTCGCGATGGTCACCGTTCACTGGCAACACGGGTTGTTCGCGAGCGACAACGGCATCGAGGTTCCACTGCTGTACCTCACCGGGTCGGTCGCGCTGGCCCTGATCGGCTTCGGGCGCTACTCCATAGATGCGATGCTCGGTCTCGATGCGCTGTGGTCTCCCGCGTTCACGTGGCTGGCCCTTGGCGCCGGTGCGTTAGGTGGACTGGGAAACCTGACGCTTCGCCACCGCACGGCGCCTCCCGCCAGCGCCTGAGCGTCAACACTTGTCGCGGCGGCAACGTGAACCCTGGTGTAGCTTCCATCAGCCACCAGGGAGCGTTGACGTAATGGACGAAAAACCAGCAGCGAAGCCGAACCAGGCGGGTGCGCCAACCGAGGCCGAAATTGAGGCGGAGAGAATACGCCTGGCTCGGCAAGCCAAGCGTGAGAAGAAGATTGCGGCCGCGGAAGTCAAAGCCCTGGCGAAGAAAACGGGCAAGGGCCGACAAGACGGCGGCCCCAAGAATCCGTTCTCATTCCCGGGTAGCGGTTCGAAAGGGGCGACATCCATACCACGCGCAATCATCTCACGAGCTCGCGGCGGACGTAGCCGATAGCGTTCCCGGCTATTCGCCCCGTAACACGACGGCCGGATCGGTCCTGGAGGCGCGACGAGCCGGAACCAGCGCCGCCAGGACCATAACGAGTGAGATCACCGCGACTCCTCCGGCAAACTCGGCGACACTCGCCGGACTCACGCGATACAGTAGCGCCGTCAACAGACGACCTCCTGCCCACGCGATACCAAGTCCGGCCGTAATCCCAAACGCGGCGATCACCGCCCCCTCGCGCAGCACCAGCCGGGCGACACCCCGGGGCGCGGCCCCCAACGCGAGACGGACGCCGAACTCACGCTCCCGTTGAGCCGCGGCGTACGACGCCACACTGTACACGCCGACGATGCCGAGCAGCAGGGCGGCGGCGCCAGACACGCCTAACAATAGCAGGGTCAGGCGCACCCGCGCGGTCGCCGCGTCGACCAGGCTGCTCACCGTCCTCAAGCCAATCGCCGGGACACTTGCGTCGGCGGCGCGCACCAGGCGCCGAATCGTCTCCGCCGAAGGCGGGACCGCGCTCCGCACCACGTATTGAACCTCGCGCGCGCCGACCGGGATCGGCAGACTGTCGGGCGGCAACCCGTCCCCGTCGCGGAGCTGCGGGAAGTACACGACCGGATTGGGACCGTCCTCGATACGCGTGTTAGGAACATCGCCGGCGACTCCGATGACCTGGAACAGCAACTTGCGTCCGCGGTCATTCATGTAGTGCACGCGCCGCCCGACGACGTCACTCGAGTTGAACAGCTTGAGCGCGAGCGCCTCGCTCAGCACAATCCCGGGCGAGCCGCGCATATCCCCAGAAGCGAACGACCGGCCCCGGGTGATCGGAATGCCCATCACGTCGAAGTACTCTGAGGTCGCTAACGACGCGCGCTCAAAGACCGTAACCGCGCCAGGCAGGTCGACCGCTTGAAGCTTGTAGCGCAGATCCGGCCCGCCGACCGCCGCCAGCGGGACTCGAGTGACCGCGCCGACACCGGTAACACCAGGTTGGGCGCGCAAGGCATCGATCACCTGCGTGTGGAATGCCACCATATCGGCATAGCCGCCGTACCTGCGACCGAAGGGCAGGGCGACTTCGAACATCGTCAGGCCCTGAGGGGCGAAGCCGAGTTCGGCCTTGCGGAGGTTCGAGAAGCTGCGTCCAAGCAGCCCGGCGGTAATGACGAGCGCGAGTGCCATCGCGACCTGCGTTGCCACCAGCGCCTGCTGCGCACGCCGCCATCCGGGACTTGAAGTCGCCCGCGAAGCAATCCGTACGAGCTGCTCGCGAGAGTAATCACCGGTGCGCACCAACGCGGTCAGGCCGACTCCTGCGCCGATCACGACGGCCGCGGCCGCGATCATCGCTGCCATTTCCCAGCTGAATGCCAGTTCGTGCAGTCGCGGTATTTCCCGCACGGAAAACCCAAGCTTGGTGAGCAGGAGGAGGGCGGCCAGCGGTGCCGCGATCAGCAGCGATGCGAGACCGAGTAACACGCCCTCCACGCCAAAGCGTTGCGCAATGGCGAACCGCGTTGCCCCTAACGAGGTCGCGATGGCGACCTCTTTGGACGCACGTTCTGCGCGAAGCAAGAACAGGTTCACGACGTTGCAGGTGGCGACGACCAGCACGACAAGCACCATGCCGCCCAGAAGCATGAGCTGAGCGCGGACTGGCGCGATCACAGCAGCCTTGAGTGATTGCACGCTGACCCTCGGCGCGGCGCGTCGCATAACGTCGGCGGAGATGTTCGGGTATTGCGTCGACAGGCCCGGGAGCAGGGTGTTGAGCTCGAGCTGTGCATCCGCGGTCGTCACGCCAGGCCTGAGACGGCCAATGACGCCAAGGTACCGTTCAGCGAGGGAAGGTCGCTCGAAACCAATTCGGGTTGGATACCAGACTTGAATGCCGGGGGCTGGGAAGTCGAACGAACGCGGCAAGACGCCGACGATCTTGCGCGCTCCCCGATTCAATTGGAGTGTCTTGCCCACGATATTCGGATCACGGCTCAGCCGCCGCTCCCACAGGCCTTCCGAAATGAGGACGGGACTCGATTCCACCCATGCGGTGTCCCCGGGCGCGAACCGATGGCCGACGATTGGCAGGACGCCTAACAACGCGAACGTGCCAGGCGTAACAAACCCCGTGCTGACACGCTCGGCGGCATCCCCGATCGTGAGCGTCATGGCATCGAGCGTCCAGTAAGCCGACAGGCCGACGAATGAGCGCGTGCCTGTCGCGAAGTGCGCATAGGTCACGTCGGAGTGGAGGTCGCTCGTACCGGGAAGGCCGGGTGTGTGCAGCGTGACTCGCACCAACCGATCCGGGTCCTGATAGGGCAGGTCGCGGACCAGAACGCCGTACACGATGGCGCCGATTCCGGCGGAGGCGCCAAGGCCGATGCCGAGCGTGATGATCGCGCCGAGGCTGAAACCAGGGGAGCGTCGAAGCCGGCGCGCAGCGTGCCGCGTGTCGCGAATGAGGTTATCGAAGAACGCAAATCCACGCGCATCGTGGGTTTCGTCGCGAAAACGCTCCTTCGAACCGAACGCCAGTACGGCGGCGCGCGTGGCCTCGTCAGGCGACATTCCGAGTCGGAGGTTTTTCTCCGTTTCCATTTCCAGATGGAACCGGAACTCAATGTCCTGGTCGGCCGCGACTCGAGATCGCGTGAGCTGCTCGCGCGTACGGCGAAGGAAGGCGAACATCGTCAGGCCTCCGCGCTCAGCACGAGCGTGACGGCGCCGACGAAGCGATTCCAGCTGGCGACCTCCTGGCCAAGCGCGCGGCGGCCCGCGGTCGTCAGCGAGTAATACTTCGCCTGCCGATTGTTCTCCGTGGTGCGCCACTCGACATCGATCCATCCCTTATGCTCGAGCCGGACGAGGGCAGGGTAGATGGAGCCCTGTCCGACCTGGAGCGCGTCTTTGGAGAGCTGTTCGATGCGTTGGGTCAGGCCCCAACCGTGCATCGGCGCCAGCGACAGGGTCTTGAGGATGAGCAGGTCGAGCGTCCCCTGGAGAACCTGTTCATTGGGTTGTGCCTTGGCCACGCTCTCCTCCCGAGTGTCGGGAGGAAGTAGCCGCATCTCCTCCCGAATGTCAATAGGAGGCGCCGGTCAAGAAGTGAGTGTGCCTTACTCGACTGAATACTTCTTCTATCGGGCGCGGTAACCGGACTCAACGTTCTCGCATGGGCCTCCGCGTCAATTCAGCGTGGGGGCCGCGTCTCGAAGGCTGAGGACGTAACAACGGCGTTGGCGCGGGTATCTCCGTCACATGAGAAGCCGCGCCAACATCAAGGGCCATCCGATTCACCCGGCCCTCATTCCATTCCCATTCGCCTTTCTCATTGGCGCGTTTGCCTCCGACGCCGCCGGAGCCTTCATGGATCGTCCGGCGTTGTGGACCACTGGTGCGTATCTCGCCGTGGCGGGAGTCGTGGCGGCATTGGTCACGGCAATCCCTGGCTTTATTGACTACTTCTTGACTGTGCCCCCGCACAGTTCTGCGAAAACGCGCGCAACGAAGCACATGCTGCTCAACCTGTCGGCGGTAGCGACGTTCGCACTGGCCTGGGTTCTGAGGGGGAACGCTGAGGCCAAGCCTGAGCTCGTTCAACTGCTTCTGGAAGCGGCGGGCGCAGGGTTGCTCACGATGGGTGGTTGGATGGGAGGAGCGCTGGTGATTCGCAACCAGATCGGCGTCGATCATCGTTATGCAAGGGCCGGGAGGTGGTCCGAAGCACGGGTCTCCTCCGACGATAGGACCGCGGTCGTCGCTCATTCCGGCGAACTCGAGATCGACCAGATGAAGCTGGTGCACGTCAACGGCAGACGAATCGTCCTCGCTCGAACCGCTGATGGGTATGTCGCGTTCGACGACCGATGCACGCATCGCGGTGGCTCCCTCGCCGGCGGGACGATGATGTGCGGGCGAGTTCAGTGCCCCTGGCACGGCTCGCAGTTCGATGTGGCGTCAGGCGCCGTCAAGGCCGGCCCGGCCAAGGAGGCAATCGAAACGTTCCGCGTCGAAGTGAAGGGGGACCACCTTCAGGTGATCGTGAAGAGCTGATGCCGCCGCGTGCCCTCTTGCTTGTTGGCGCGCTTGTTCTTGGCGTTTCCTCCGCGCAGGCGAGCACCGCCCAGGCGTCACGGAGTCTGGAACCGACGCGACGCTCCCTTCGCTCCTCCGATCCGATGGTTCGCCTCCGCGCTTTCTACACCCTGTCGGAGGCCGGATTGTCGGCCGCGCTGGCTGACGAACTCCTCGCGTTGCTTGAAACGGAGAATGCGTTGATCTACTCCGTCAATAGAATGGGCACCTCTCCATCCGACGTTCTGGGAGAAGGGTGGGGCGAGTATTACGCCTTGGTTCGTGGTGCGTGCAAACGGTACTGCGGTGCCTCAAATCGAGTGTACGCGGCGCTCGCCGATGGCGCGTATAACGAAGACAGTCCCGGTATGCGCGACGTTGCACGAGATCATGGAAGGGCAATACTCGGTCGCCTCCTCGAGCGAAGTAGCAGTGATGTCGCGGGAGCACGCGTGCAGGCAGTGAAGATGCTGGGCGTGGTGGCCGAGTTCAGCCAACAGTTTACCGTGGCGGAGAAGGGCTCGATTCGGCAGGAAGTGCTCAAGGCTGTGCAGGATGCATCTTATCCTGTTCGTGAAGCGGGCATCCTGGCGATGGGGACGGTGGGGAGCGCAGCCGATGTTCCGCTCCTTCAGCGCATCGCGACTACAGATCCAAACCGAGTGGCGACTCGTTCAGGTCGTGGGGTGTATCCGCTCAGAGTGAAGGCAGAACGCGCCATCCGTCGCATCGCCGCAAGAACGTCAGCGCCGCGGCGCTGATGGCGGTAATGGTTCCCGGAGGTCGGGTTACCTGATAAACTCAACCTCGTCGAGTCGCACGGTGCCGCTGCGAATCCGTCATACACGGGGGACGGGAGACGGATGAAAGGCGTCGTTTTCAACCTGCTCGAGGACGTGGTTCGCCGCGAATTCGGCGACGCGGAGTGGCAGTACGTCCGCCAGGACGCCGATGTGGATAGCGCCTTCGTCTCACTCGACACGTACCCCGACGCCGTCCTGCGCAAACTGGTGGCCGCGGTAGGCAAGCGGGCCCACAAGACGCCGGGAGAAGCGCTGCAGTGGTTCGGCAGGCACTCGATGCCTTTCCTCAAATCCATGTACCCGGCGCTCTTCGCCTCGCAGACGTCGACCCGGTCGTTCATCCTGACGCTGAACGACATCATTCATCCCGAGGTGCGCAGGCTCTTTCCGGGGGCCGACGTTCCGTGGTTCGACTTCGATACGTCCGCACCGGACGCGTTGACGCTCGGCTATCGATCGCCGCGCAAACTCTGCGCGCTCGCCCATGGCTTCATTGAAGGTGCGGCGGACCACTATGGCGAAACCGTAGATGTCGAGCAGACCCAGTGCATGCACCGCGGGGACGCCAAGTGCGTCTTTCAGCTTCGCTTCCGTCCGGGCGCGTAGCGGTGGCCCCACCTACAACCGAGGCTGTATGTCGCAAGCGTCCCTGAGCCGTGTCCTGATTTCTTTCCTGGGCCTGGTCGTGACCGGCGAGCCGGCCATGTCGCAAGGCACAAACGCTGACGCCCGGCTCCGCGCGCTGTATACCGCGGAGTGGCAATGGCGTCAGCAGGAGATGGCGCGCATCAGCGACGCCCCGGGGGACGCGGGCGCGGCGGATCACCATCCGAGGGTTGATGCCGCCTCCCAGGCCAGTCGTTATGCGTACTGGCAACGGACCCTGGCGGCGCTCGACTCAATCCCGCTCGATCAACTCTCGCCAGAGGAGCGGATCAACGCGCAGGTTTTCGCGACGTCGATCCGTGCGTTGGCCAACGACGTGAAGTTCAAGACGTACGAGGCGCCGCTCAACAGCGACACGTTCTTCTGGACGGAGTTCACGCCCCGCCAGGGATTCGCCACGATCGATGTGTACCGCAACTACGTCGGCCGGCTGCGCGACGTGGCGCGCTACTTCGATGAAAATGTGGCCAACATGCGCGCCGGCATGGCCCGCGGTTTCACGATTCCACGCGTTTCCGTCATGGGACGCGAACGCACGATCGAGCCGTATCTCAAAGCCGACTCGACCAACCCACTGTACACACCGTTGGCGCAGATGCCGGCGACAATTTCCCAGGCGGACCGGGAGTCGCTGCAGCGCGAGACCCGTACGGTCATCCGCGACGTGATTGTCCCGGCGTATACGAAACTCCTGAACTTCATGCGGAACGAGTACATACCGGGTACGCGAACGACGCTCGCGGCCTCGGTAATGCCCGAGGGCCAGGTGTATTACAAGGCGATGATCGAGAAGTTCACCACGCTCGACCTGACCGCGCAGCAGATCCACGACATCGGTCTTCGCGAAGTCGCCCGCATCAAGGCGGAAATGGAAGCGACGAAGCAGCGCGCCGGATTCACCGGGACGATGGCGGAGTTCTTCCACTTCCTCCGCACCGACCCGCAGTTCTACGCCAAAACGCCTCGCGAGCTGCTGTCGTATTCGGCCTACATCTCGAAGAAGGCGGATTGGAAACTGGCCGAGACGATCGGCACGATCCCGCGGCGGCGGCACGGGATTCGGCCGGTGCCGGAAGCGCTGGCGCCCATCTACACGGGAGGTCGCGGCGGTCTCGAGACTTGCCTGATGAACACGTACAACCTTCCCGCGCGCCCGCTCTACACACTGGCGTCGCTGACGCTGCATGAGTGCACGCCGGGTCACAGCTTCCAGGCGGCGCTTGCCCTCGAGGGTCCCGAGCGTCCGCCCTTCCGGCGCGGCACAGGTTTCTCCGGGTATGCGGAAGGGTGGGGGCTCTACACCGAGTGGTTAGGCACGGTCATGGGGATCTACGAGACGCCGTACGAAGACTTCGGCCGGTTGACTTACGAGATGTGGCGCGCCTGCCGGCTGGTCATCGACACGGGCATCCACCAATTCGGCTGGTCGCGTGACCAGGCGATGACGTACCTCCGCGACCACGCGGCGCTGGCCGAACACGAGATCACGACCGAAGTGGAGCGGTACATCGCGTGGCCGGGCCAGGCGCTGGCGTACAAGCTGGGGGAGATCCAGATCCGCCGGCATCGTCGTGAAGCGGAGGAACGACTGGGGACCGCCTTCGATCAACGGACGTTCCACGACGCCATTCTGGCGTTGGGTTCAGTGCCGCTGCCGGTGCTGGAGCAAAGGATGGCGAGGTTTATTGCCGACGGAGGAAAGAATCCTTAGGGCAGGTGCCTAAAGGCCCAGGCTTCCAGGGAGTGCGAACGACAATGCCACTTCCGGCCTCAACCATTCGCGGTATTTTTTGCTGTCCATCACAAGCATTCATCCACCCCTTGGAGACCGACATGCGCGCCATCGCGTTCCTGTTCACTGCTGTCCTCCTCACCGCCTGCGCTGCCAAGGAAGAAGAAGCGCCGGCGCCGGCACCACCCGCCGCGCCAACCCTCGCCGATTTCGCCGGCACCTGGAACACGAAGTCGGTCCTCGAAGGGACTCCGGATACGGTTACCTCCACAATGACCGGCACAGCCGATCCGGCGTCGTGGACGATGACCCTCGAGGGCCGGCCAAATATCGCCCTGACCGTTTCCGTCGTTGGTGACAGTCTCATCGGCCAGACCGCGGAGTATGAGAGCATCCTGCGAAAAGGCGTCATGGTCACGGTGCGGACGGCGAGCGTGCTGTCGAACGGCACACTGACGGGGAACCTGGTAGCGACCTACAAGACGCCGACCGGTGAACAGGTGGTGCGTGGCACGATGACCAGCACCAAGGCGATGTAAGGCGAAAGACGGCGCCGAATACACCGAGGGTCACGGAGCACACGCCCCGTGACCCTCGCTTACATCCCCAGCTAATCGTTCAAGTGCAGTTCGGCGGCCGCTCGATCGCCGGCTGTGGCGCCAAAACATTCGACTGCCGTTCGATGAAGGCGATCGGGAAGAAACACGCCTTCCGCGATGCGATCGAAGTCGGGAGCCATCGGTCGGCCTTGATCCCGAACCGGTAGAGGTCGTGGAGCCGCCGGCCCTGCAGGAAGAGGTTCACTCGCCGCGAGTGGATCAACATCGCCAGCGGCGCGGGCGTGACGCCATCCCATGCCGGGAGTGTCTCGACGGTCCGAACGTTGTTGATCCGCGTGCGCATCTCGGCGAGGTTGTTGGCCGCCAGTGCGGCCTCGGCCAGGATGAGGTGCATCTCCTTCGCGGAGGTGACGGTCACGCCCACCTGTAACCCGGACGCAACTCGGCAACACTCATCGATCGCCTTGGCGATGACCGGATCGGCCAGGTTGGTAACCGGATCCTTCAACTTGATCCCTGGCAAGCCGGCCAGCGGCGTCTGGTTGTTCCGCGCCGGGTCCGGATTGATATAGTCGCCGCCCGCCCGAATCTCCTGCCGGCTGTTCATCTCCGACGCGAAGTTGTTCGCTCCGGTGTTCGCGTTGGTGGGCGTTAGGCGATACCGGAACGACGCGCTCATGAGCGCCAGCGCCGCGTTCGCGTCAGCGTTGGCCTCCGCGTCGTTGATGAGCGGATTGGTTGGTGTTGCGCGTGCCGGCTTGAGCGTCTTCCACACGGCCTTGGAATACTTTGTGCGCGCGCGGAGCCCGAGGGACTGCATCCGAAGGTCCGCATTCGCGAGCGCCGTGGCGATCGTGTTCGCCTTCGTGAAGTAGTTCGCCGCCGAGTCGTACAGCGATACCATGTCCGCCTCGCCGATCGGAGCGGCCGGCGTTATCCGGTCCGAGCCGATCACGAAGTCGTCGTAGAAGTCGGCGATCGTCAGAAAGACGATACCGGCGCTGAGGTACGTTCGTGCGAGGTCGAGCCGGTTGCGGAGTGAGCCCTCTGTGTCGAACCGCTCGAGCTTTTCGACGGTGTACGCCGAGAGCCAGCGCACCTCGCTCATGTAGGGGTAGGCAGCGTTCGTGTATTCGTTGACGGGATCAGACAAGTCGCCGCCGTCGAGCAACCCCCAGTATTCCCGTGATCCGACCCACGTCAGCTCGTCGCTGGCCACCGAATACGGCCCGTACACTGAAGTGAATGCGCGGGTGACGGCGCTATTGAGCCCGTTCGAGAGAATCGTCGCCGAGGCCGGGTCATTCAGCGCACCTTCTTCCACCGCGTTGGGGTTCTTGACCTCGGTATCGAATATCGAACACGCCGCGGACGCGGTGATCAGGGTCAGGGTGCCGAGTCGATTCGTTAGGCGAGCTACCCGGGAAAGATTGGACGTCATTGGTCGCCTCCTCCCGTCAGTAAGTGAGGTTGATGAGGAACGAAAACCGGCGCGGAATCGGCATGCCGAAGGCATCGATGGCGTCATTGAAGTTGGCTTGCACGCCTCCCCCGGGTTGCCGTCCATCGTACGCGATCTCGGGATCCGAACCGGAGTATTTGGTCCAGAGGAGGAGATTCCGGCCGGACAGCGAGATCGCCATCGACCGCGCGCCAACTTTGGCCGCCAGCGCGGAAGACGCCGTGTAGGTGAGACCCAGCTCCCGGAGGCGGAGGAAGTCGCCTTCCTCCATTTCGTTCAGCCCGGGTTCGAGCAGACGCCGGTAGTTCCTCATGTACAGGTCGGCCGCCGCGAGTCGTTGCTCCGGCGTGCTGGCCGGGTTGGCCAGCGTCGCCTCCACCTCCGAATAGGCCTTTACGTTCGACCCGATCGTGGCGTGCTGCGAGCTGCGGAACGCGTCGGTCAGGTTGTGGACCATGAATCCCGTGCGCCACTCGAAGTTGGTGAAGACGCGCCAATTGCGCTTGAAGGTCACAGTCGTTCCGACGTTCCCCGTCCAATCCGGGAAGATGTCGCCAACGCGCTGTTCGGTCACGTTTCCGCTCCCGTCAAAGTCGGCCAGCAGCGGACGGAGCGCGTTCTGGACGGCCCCGGTCTTGAGATCGCGCGGTTGCGACAGGTAGGCCAGCAGCTCCTCCCTTGTGGCGGCTCGTCCGTTGTTGTTCAGGTTGATCGGTAACGTGTTGGGCCCATAACACGCGATCGGATTTCCTAACGAGTTTGTCGCGGGCGTCGTGCCACCGCCGGGGCAGGCCTCGGCCAGCCGCGGAACATAGATGGAGCCGAGGGGGTCGCCGACCTTGAGGAAGACCCGATGGCGGACATACCCGGCGTTCGTCTTGATGGGCGGTGCACCGCCGAGTGAGACGAGCGTCTGCTTCAGGTACGCGGCATTGGCGGTCAGTTCGACCTGGAGGTCGCGCTGATTGAGGGCAAAGGCGCGCACTCCGAACTCGTAGCCACTCGCCTTGATCTTGCCAATGTTCGACTGCTGCGTCTGGCGGAATCCACCGGAGACGGGGTAGAGAACCGACACCAGCAGGTCGTTCACGGTCCGCTTCCACGCCGTCAGGTTCACCCCGATCCGGTCGTCGAAGATGCCGGCCTCGAATCCACCCTCCACCTCGGTCGCGATCTCAGGCTTCAGCTCCTGGTTCCCGAGCTGCGACGGAGCCAGGCCGGCGCCGAGCTCACCGCGGAGCGGCGAAAACGTGGTGAACTTGTCGAACGCACCGGGCTGTCGGCCCGATTGACCCCAGGCGCCCCGCACCCGCAAGGTGTTGATGCCCAGTGGATCGCCCCACGACTGGAGATCCGACGGAACGACGGAGAGACTCGCCTTCGGATAGAACACGCCGGCAGCATCTTCACCAAACGCCGAGGCGAAGTCATACCGGCCCCCGACGGTCAGGTAGGTCCAGTCCTTCCATCCCAGCTGTTCCTGCGCGAAATAGCCACCGTTGATCGTCGTTAGGTAGCTCTCGCCCACGGCGATGTTCAGTCCTCCCGCGCCGACCACTTCAATGCCGGGACCCGGCAGGTTCGTCGACGATCCGGATGACGTCACCGTGCGGTCGTTGAACACCTGCAACCCCGCCACCAGTGACGATGAAAGGGATGGCGTGAGCGGCCGGTTCCACGACGCCTTGGTGTCGAGCGTCACGACTCGCGTGTTGGAGGCTCCGACGCTGCGGGAGCCTTCCACATTGTTCAGGGTGTATTCGTCGATGTCATAGCGGAACCGCGAGAACGAAAAGTTGGCCCGGTTGTTGACGTCCCAGCCGGCCGTGAGGTCGACGGACAGTTCCTCGTCGGGCGTCCAGGTGGCGTTCGCCGCTCCGGTCGTACGGTTGACCTGCTCCTCGGTGATCTGCTGCAGGGACTCGCGAATCGACATGAACGCGCCATTCCCGAATGGATTCCCCGGCCCCGAACACTGGGCGGGCGCGACGTACGTCGACTTGTTGCAGTTGGCGAGTTCAGGACGTGCGTAACCGGCCAATGCGTACGTGCCGTAGATGCTGTTCCCGATGATTCCGCCGCCGGGGATCTGGTTCCAGGTGTTGTAGTATCCCGAGCGAATGCCCAGTCGCAGCGTGTTGAACGGAACCAGCGTCAGGTTGGCAACCGTCTGCAGTCGTCGAAGCGCGTCTTTCACGGGACCATATGAGGTGCCGCCGATCGGGCCGTCTTCATTCTGAAAGCGACCGGACACGAAGTAGGTGATCGACGGACCACCGCCATCGACCTGCGCGTTGAACGTCGACGCGGTACCCGTCTCGGTCAGGTAGTCATTCCAGATCGGCACTTCGAACACCTGGAACGGTTGGAGTCCCGGGAGTCTCCAGAACGCGGCGAGCGAATCCGCCTGCGCCTGCGTCTTCGCGTATCCCGAGTTGGGATCGACGCGATCACCGGGGAACGAGAGCGCTTCCTGTTGCAACGAAAAGGCCCACCGTGGCGGGCCGCTCGACCCGCGCTTTGTGAAGATCTGGATAACGCCGTTCGACGCCTCGGTGCCATACAGCGTGGCCGCCGCGGCTCCCTTGAGGATCTCGACGCGATCGATCATCGACGGGTCGATGTCGTCGAGCCGCGACGTCATCCCGCCACCAGAGGCGATGCGGACTCCGTCGACAAACACCACGGGCTCATTCGACTGCGTCAGGCTCGCATTCCCGCGAATACGAATCCGCGCGCCGGAACCGGTGAGTCCGGCTGACGTGATCGATGAAAGCCCCGGCTCACGCGCACTGAGCAGCGTTGAGATGTCATTGATCGGCAGGTCCTTTGGCGTCTGAACAACGGACACCGTGTTGCCGAGTCGCTTCACCTCCATCGCTTGTCCCGTCCCGGTCACGACGACCTGCTCCAGTTGCAGCGCGGAGATCTGCAGCGGGAAGTTCACTGTCAGCGTCTGACCGGCGACGACGGTGATCTGCCTGGTCACCGGTGAGAAGCCGAGCAGGCGGGCACGCAGGTTGTGAACCTGGGCCGGGACGCCGGGGATGCGGAACGCGCCTGTGGATGACGTAACGGCTCCCATCGTCGTGCCAACGATGGAAACCTGGACGCCGGAGAGCGGCCGGCTCGAACTGCCTTCGGTGACGACGCCTTCCACAATTCCTGTGGGTGTTTGGGCGGCGGCGGGGAATGCGAAGAGCGCGAGTGCGCAGGCGCCGAGGAACGAAAGACGACGCATGATCCAACCTCGTGGTGAAGGGAGGGCGTCAGGGCCTCAAGGGAGGCGAAGCGCACAACCATTCACCGTCGGGGCGAGCGAGTCAAGGACTTTGGTTTGGATATTGGATACAAAGGGGCGAGATGCCAACGTCTTAGGTGCACAAAGAGCGCAGGTGCCGAAGGACGCAATTGCCAAAGGGCGCGAGTGCCAAAGGGCGCGACTGCCAAAGGGCGCGAGTGCCGTACGCAGGTCGGTGACTCGGATCTCAGTCCGCTCCGACACCTGGAACCGCACTTCCAGCCAACGTCTTCCGTAAGGCTGACAAACGGCTGCGACTCACCGGCACCCGCACGCCGCTCCGCAGCGTCAGGTCAAGGCGGCCACCTTCCGCACTGTGCGCGGCCACAATGTGCGACACGTTCACGATGTGCGAGCGATGGACGCGAATGAACCCCGCGGTCTCGAGGAACTCCGCCAGTTCGCTGAGTCGGCGATACAAGAGGTAACTCCGACCGCTGCTCCACATTGACGAATAGTCGTCGGAGCCCTCGATGCGCTCGATGGAAGCCACGGGAAGCGCCAGCAGCGATCCGCCGGTTCGCACAAAGACCTGTTGCGGCACTTCACGACGCAGCGCGGCGCCGGCCCGCTCGAGTAGCGCGGGCTGCGGTGACACCACTTCGCGGGCCCGGTCGAGAGCGAGTCGAAGCCGACTGGCACTGAACGGCTTCAGCAGGTAGTCGACTGCCCGGATCTCGAACGCCGTCACCGCGAACTCGTCGAACGCCGTCGTGAAGATGATGCGCGGCGTGTGCGTCACGCGCTCCAGCACCTGCAGCCCGGAGAACCCGGGCATCCTGATGTCGAGAAACGCCAGGTCGGGTCGCGCCTGGTCGATCAACCGCACGGCCTGCTGACCATCAGCCGCTTCTCCCACGCACGTCAACCACGTCGCATCGCCGAGGAGCGCACGCAACTTCCGGCGCGCCATCTCCTCGTCGTCGATCACGACACACCGCATCTGTACCGGCGCCGAACTCACGTGGGAATCCTCACGTGTACTGCCCAGCCCGTGGAACCAGGGCGCACCACGTCGAGCGCGGCCCGCGGATAGAGCCTTGCCAGGCGCTCGCGTAAGGCGCCGAGCCCCACGCCATTGCCGACCGCGCCGGTTGCATCGCCCACTCCATCGTCCTGGACCGAGAGGTGCAGGACGTCGCCCACGACTCGAGCGTTTATATGGATGGTTCCGCCTTCAGGACGGGGGTCGATGCCGTGGCGCACGGCGTTTTCCACCAGCGGCTGCAGCAACATCGACGGCACCATGACGTCGAGCGCAGCGTCGTCGACGGACTGCTGAAGCCGGAGGCGGTCTCCGAGGCGAATCTGTTCGAACGCGAGGAACCGCCTGGCAAACGCGAGGTCCTCGCCTAACGTCACCAGGGCCGGCGCGCCGGGACGGATCGCTTCCCGCAGCAGGTCGCCGAGGTCGTCGACCGCGCGATCGAACCGGTCCAGGTCCGCCCGCGCGAGCCCACCGAGGGAGTGCAGGGCGTTGAACAGGAAATGCGGGTTGAGCCTGGCGCGCAGCGCATCGAGTTCGGCGTGCACCGCGCGCGACTCCGCCGCCTCGGATGCCTGCCTGACGAGGGTCGCCGCGTGTCGCCCGCGCGCAACGTACGAGACTCCGGCGATGACGCCGTACATCCAGACACCGAGGATTGTTTCCCAACCCATCGCGGCGATCTTGCGCTGGTGCAGGTGGTGTGGGAGCAGCACGGCCGCAACCCCCTGGTCGACAACCAGCCAAAGCAGTGAGAACACCGCCGCCGCGGCGAGATGGACCAGGATGAAGCCCGCGCGAAATCCGTCGGGAATCTGCACACGGCTCGTGAGGTGCCATACGGGCACGCCAAGCAGTAACGCCACCCCAATCGTCAGGCCGCCCAGTATTGCGCCTTGCGGCCACGGCCACTCGGCGTTGCCGACGAGGATCAGCGTGTACAGTACCGCAAGCACTGGCCACGCGATGAGCAGCAATCGCCACGGCGTTCGCATGGCTGAAGACTAGCGCCGGACTACCAGCGGCGCGTTCAGGATCTGCCGCGCAGGGCGCGCTCGAGGAGCAGGCACACGGCGAGAATCGCCAGGCCGTTTACCGGATGAAGGGCCGAGAGCTCGGGTACCCGGGCGCGCGGGGCAAAAGCCAGCACTGGCTGCAGCACGGCCAGGACGAAAAGCAAGATCGCAAGGCGCGACACTTTGAACGGAACGCGTGCGATGATGAGAAGCAGCACCGTCACTAGCGACGCCACTTGCACCAGCCATCCGACGCGCTGATGCAGCACGAAGCTCGCGGCGCCAAACACGGCCAGGCCAGCCGTGTAGAACTGCGCCATCGCGGCGAGGCCGGCGACCATGTTGGTCCGCCGTCCGGCAGCTTCCAGGAGTCGAGACGACCTGGATCCGGGCCGAGTCGAAGTTCCGGCGGGAACCGTGGGCGCCGGTGCGGAAGCCGAGGGCATGGGCAGTCCATCCTGTGTGTGGAGGTCGCGTGGACTCAAGCGACATGTCCACCGTGGCGGCAGTGATCGATCGCTGGCGCTCGGTGAACCGACACATCTGCTCGGTAAGCGGCACTTGGTGCGGTCGGTGTCAGTGCTGGGACACCCGACACCACGATCGTTGGGTGTGTGCCGCTCGAGCAGCGGCCCTGAAACCGCTACAACGGGAGTTCCAGTACGTCGTCGCGTGGGCGCGCTCGTCGGCGCGGTGATGCGCTGTTCATCCGGTCATTCAGCTGGAGATCCAGGTTCATCGTCGCCGGCGTGAGCCCACGCAGGAATTTGGCGGTCAGCACCGGCGACACGTGCTCGGTGACAACGCCAGACACACGGATGCTGACTACTGCGTCGGCCGGCGCAGCGGCCACCAGCGAACGGATCGTGGATTCCACCTGTCCAGCATCGAGTCCGTCGAGCTCGAGGTCATGCCTGACGAGTGGCCGGGCGGGCAGTTGCCGGAATCGCCAGTCCACGCTTACCGCGTCGTCATTGCAGGTCAGCTCCACGAGCACGAAGCCCTTGTCCTCATCGGCCTCCACAATCGACGTGCGCTCGATGGACCCCGGATACAGTACCGGCGCGGGGAGCGCGCGCCCGCGCAGGTCCGTCGTGAGCACCTGATGCCGGTGAATGTGCCCTGACAGCACCGCCGCGAATCCGTTAGGCAGGTCGCTGGCGCGGATCACGTCGGCCGCCGTGGTGAACGTGTAGTTCGCCGGCCCCACGGTCGCGCCTTCCACGCACTGGTGCAGGCAGAGCAACCGGACACCTGCATCCACTCTGGACCATTCCGTGGCAGCAACAAGGTCGGCGAATCTGGCGCGTACGTCGTCACGCTCTGAAGGAATGCCGGCCACTGCCACACGAACGCCGCGCACCTCGGCGACAAAAGTCCGCGGCCGGTCGAAGACATGAATGCCCGGATGTTGCGCGAATCTCAGGTGCGGAATGCGACCGCGTTCATGGTTGCCCGGCACGACATAAACCGGAACGCCGCGATCAGCAACGCGAGTCAACGGCTCGAACGCCTGCCATACCACACTGCTCGCCGGCCGCGAGCGGTTGAACACGTCGCCGCCGTGAACGACGAGGTCGACTTCGCCTGCGAGCGCCGGCTGCAGTGCGGCCGCATAGTTGGCCAGGAAGTCATGTCCGCGCCGTCGCCGATGAACACGCGGGTTCACCGGCAGGTCGAAACCGAGGTGCGTGTCTGCCAGCAGCAGGATCCGGACGACGGTGCTCACGCTGGGAACCTAACAGCGCCAAGTGACCCGCATCAGCCACTTCTAGCTGATAAGGGTCCTGATGTGGATGCAACCGGCATCCCATTCGTCGGCAGTGCGAACGACCTCACATTGATACTGGTGCGTTATGGTGCCTTGCGAGTACTGGACGTCGAGAATGACGACGTTGCGTGCCCAGGGTCGCAGCGCATCCATGTCGATATGGACAAGATCGACCCAACCTGGTGGCGCGCGCCTCGTGTCGGGTGAAGCGATCATTGATGTATATGTGCGCGGGCACCTGTCGTACGGAACGACCACTTCTTTTGCAGCTGACCAGCGGCGAAAAAACCTGGCGGGTGGCGGCTCACGGTTCACGCGGATGCAGAATCCCGATGGTCGTCGCTGTTCGTTCTGCATGAGATGCTCCGCCACCACCTGGTATACGTTCCAGCGTTCATCGTCACTCAAGCGAGGCGCAGCCGCTGAGTCGGGAGGGACATACGCAGAAACGACCGTCCTGAGCATACCCGTGGAGTCGACTCCGACGGATGACGGCGAACGTTCGGAGACCAGGTGCAGGTTCACACCACCCGCATGACGAAACTCCACCACCTCATTGACCAAGACCTTTACCGGAAGCCCATCGCGGCGCGGCGGTTCGAAGCGCGTTCGCGCCAACGCAGCTTTGATCATGGAGGCAAACAATTCGTGGCCCGCGCGTATGCGGACGGTCGTCAAGTCAGGCCGGCCAGAAGAGTCGACAACAAACTCGACCCGTGCTTCGGTCTCAACCCCGGCCTGCCGCATGATATCGGGATAACGCGGCGGCACGCGACTCGTCCCGACCGCCGACCATGTGTCGAGCTCACATGGGCGCGCGATGGAATCAGTGGTAGCGGGGCAACGCGCAACCGATTGTGCGCCAACCACCGACGCACACAATGCGGTGAGAAGAATCCCGATCGCAGTGCCGGTCATGTGAATGACTCCCACTCTGATCGTTAGGTGTATGCCATCAAGCAGCTACGGTCTTGAAGTTAGCGCTCTGATAGCCTGTCTATGAAGCTCTGGCGTCGCCCGGTCACCGGGATTATTCGACGGGGTGTTTCGAGTTCGGCGGTAGGACCTGGACGGCGTATGTCCGGTTCGGCATTCGCGAACTGCCACGGAAGCGCCCAAGTTACCTAACGACGAGCGTCGCCTCCATTCCGGCGTGAAGGTTGCAGAAATAGTGGAGCGTTCCCGCCGTAGGAAAGGTGAGCGACCGCGAACGCCGCGATATGAAATGCCGGTGTGCCGAAGTCCACGTCGTGAACAACCCCCGACGGATTCACAAACGCCACCGTCCCACCGACCCTGATGGTCGTGCTGTCCGGCATGAACCGATCGGCCGACAGCGTGACGGTTGCTGACGCGGGCGCGGGGCCCGGCGGGTCGACGACGGAGTCGCTTCCACCTCCGCACGCGCTGGCAACGAACGCCAGCCCCATGATCCTCATCCTGAGTGGCACGATCACTCCAACTGTGCAGCGGCGAACGGCGCCGGCTCGAGGATCCCATCCCTCAATACCGGCGCTGATCGCGTTAGGCTGTCGTGTGTTACGGCACCTTGGCGATCTGGCCGCGGAGCTCCCCTGACGGATACGTGCTCGTGTGGATGTTCACATACGCGTTACCGTTTCGCATGAGAACGAGCAGCGAGTCCATCGTGATGCCGACGGGAAGGCTTCCAACGCCGTTGGCGAGCGTCGCCGAGTTCGTGAAGTTGAGCGGCGTCGTGCCCGACGGTGGCTCGTAGAAGTTGACGCGAATGCCGGCGTTGACGCCGACCGCCGCCGGGCCATGGATATGTGCGCGCGTCACGCTGGACGTGCCGTTGACGTCGACCCGGAACAGCAACTGACCGCCTATGTAGGTAATAATTGCGGTCGCCGCCCCGGTCGAAACCACGGGCGGGGTAGCCACTTCGTTCGCCGCACTGAGCGTTGCCCTGAACGTTACGACAACCGCTGGTGCGGCAGGGCAACAGGTCCTTGTGGTCCCTGCGGACCCTCCGGACCACTAGGTCCCGCCGGTCCGTCATCACCAGTGCAGCTCCACACAACGGCGGCTCCCAGAAGCGCAACGCCGAGGACTGAGTTTCTGACGAGTGCTCGTTTCACAGCTGCCTCCTTCCTAATGGGGTTCGGGACACAAAACTGCAGGACGTTACCGTGCATTGCTCACGGAAGCGCCGTTTTCACGGTGAAGGCCTTGAAACACGCGGCGAAAGGCGTGACGTGCCGAAGAGGCGCGAATCCCGAAGGGCGCGAAATCACCTTACTGCCCCGCAGAGAGGGCGTGCGCTGACTCTAGCGAAGGTAAGGGAGCGGGCTCACAGGGCAGAATTGCGGCGCCTCGTCGAGAATGTTTCGCAACGGTGCGACGTGCCCCGAACCCACGACCACCAGGATCCGTTTGACACCCGAATCCAGAATGCGCGTGAGGTTGTGGGCCATGTTGAAGTTTCGCTCGTACCACTGGGCCAGGAACCTCGGCCCGCCGTAGTTCGATCCCTCTCCTGCCGCCAGATATCCGCCGAACATGCCGAGCGAGTTGCCACCGTGAATGACTTCGTCAGTGTTCAGCTGGTGGAGATGTTCCGCGACGGTGGTTCGGCGCATCCACGCAGTGTTGGCGTCGGCGCTCGCTTGCAGGATCGCATTGATGCTGTCGCGTGTGCGCTTGAACTCAGGACGGCGCTGATCGATAGCGCGAAGCGAATCATTCAGGTCGAGGAACGAGTCGTCGTCGATAGCGTGGACTGCACTGTGCCCGAGAAGCAATGCGAGGCGAAACGCAATCTGAACCACCTCATTGCGATTCGGCGTCAATGTACCCGCTCGATAGCGCTCATAGCGCGCCAGCAACGTGTCCGTGCGAGACCAGGGCTGTTCGACTGCGATGCGATCCGGTCGCCACTGCGCGAGACGCGTGACGAGATCCGCTAGCTGGGTTTGACGCTGCGGCTCGAGGACGTCGTCAAAGTTCTGCTTGATGACGTCGCGCCCGGGGTTGGCGAAGTGATATGTGCCGAGGAGCATCACCTGCACTTCGGTTGGTGCGCAGACGACCGGGAAACCGGTGGGGCGGTCCCCGGACTGACAATGAGCGACACCAGGTGCTCCCGCAATTGCGAGGACTATCTGGACAGCGCGCCGAGCAGGATCAAAACACGATTTCCAGTGGTCCAACGGCGGCTCGCGGTGACGGTCGCCATTGGGACAGTCGCGTGGCCGTGAACGTTTGCGCGGCCGCAAAGGCCGCCGCTCGGGAACGCTAAAAGAACACCGCGCGCCGGGCTCCGGAAACGATGCCGGTAGTTTGGCCTCGTACGTTCGTGGACAACGGATTCACGGAGTATGTATGAGGTCACGCATCTACATCCTGGCTGTGCTGCTCGGGCTCGTGGGCCTTGCCGCGGCGGCGCCGCACCTGAACGCACAGGAGATCGGCGGGGGCATGATCGTCACGGCAAGGACGACCGTGCCGGTCTATAGCACTCCCCCCGAGGGCGCGTTCTACAAGAAGGGGGCAGTGGTTGATTCCGCGCGAACCGGGGATCGGCTTCGCGTCGTCGAGACGCGAGAAGTCACCACCCTCAGCACACGGTATCTCTGGCTGAAAGTCTCACCGGCTGCCGCGAATGAAAACGCGTCCGGTCGCGAGAGACGCGGTGGCTGGGTCTACTCCGGACCCGTCGGAGGAGCCTCGAACTTCCAGATCGCTGAAGGCGAACCCTCACGGAGGAACTAGCCATGTCCCCCAATCTTCCCGCGGAGCCCAGCTACTTCGTTCCGATCGTGCTGGTATGGTGCATCCCGTTCCTGGCCTTCTTCCTTGGCATCGTGATTCGCAAGGAATGTTTCCCGGGGAAGGACAGTCCACCACTGCGCAAGCAACTGCTCATGGGCGTTCCAGTCTCTTTGGTGGTCGTGTCCTCGCTCATTACCGGGGTTCATGAGGGCATCAAGGAGCATATCTCCACGTACATCTTCACCCTCGGTGTTCTCATGGAGCACGGGATGCTCGTCAGCGAAACACTCGTGCGTCATCTCGAGAAGTTGACGAAAATGGCGACAGGGGAGGCGAGAGCGGTGGCGGTGCCGACCAGCGTACCGGCAAAGCAATAACACCACGTCAGGTTTCCTGGCCGAGCGAATCGTTAGGAAGAGGTGGCCTACGGAACCTTCGGACGATCTGAAAGTCGGGCGAGTTCAGGGCGTTTGACCACCAGTGAGTCGTATGAAAGGTCCGCCGGACGCTCGTAGATGAGGCGTCCCACGGACGCCGGTGGCTGCAGTGCTTTCACCACCTCAGCCGACAGCAGTGAATCACGCGACTGCCTGAACGCGGCTGCCTGACGAGCGCGTTCTTCCCTGGAGGAGCACGCTGACGCGAAGAGGATAAAGAGCAGAAGCCGACTCACGGTGCGGCTCCCGATTCGCGGTCGTCAGAGCGCGCACCCGCTAGAATCCAGGCTTGTACGTCCGGGGCGCGCTGCGCGAGTTGCCACTGGTCCCATACGGACAGTGCCATGGCTCGCATCGCGCCATCGCCAACGCCTTCGGCTTCACATCGCGTGAGCAGCCAGCCCTCGAACTCGTCAGGCACAGGATCGTCACGGACCACCGCCTCGAGAAGCTCTCGCTGGATGGCGAGTCCGATGCTGTCGGCCGTGGTATCCCGGGCACGACGCTTTCGGCGCCCCTCGCTCGCATCGAGTGCACCAAGCAGGCCGCGACAGAGGTCGGCCGGCGTGAGTGTCATTGGACAATCTCGACCTGAACCTGCCAGCCGGGGCGCGCAGGCCGGGAGTAGCCGCGGTCGTGGGCGGCGAGATCGAAGGCAATCGTCGACAGGTCCTTCACCGCGAGTGTGGTGAAAGGCAGGGCGCCGAGTGTCGTAAGGGTCTTGAGGTAGCCGCGGCAGGTCGTGCACGTCTCGACGCGAATCTGCTGATCACCCGCTTCGTTGAGGAGGGAGCCGAGCTTTCTGTGGTCGGTCTCGTCGCAGAAGGCACAACGCAAGACCGGCAGCAACCAGTCGCTGCTGCAACAGCCACACCGCATGCGGCGCTCCCGCTGAATGCCGCGCATCTCCACCATGGATGGCCACGCGCCGCAGACGGGACAGTAGCCACGCTGCCACGAGCGTGACGCTTCAGGACTAAGCGACCGCGCCACGTTCAGCAGCACGGGAAGGGCGGACAAGTGGCCGAGCAGTGCAACCGTCTCGGTCGAAACGATGAGCGTGCTGGCGGCGAAATCGAGGTCACTCCGGTCGCGCTCGACGCCAACGCGAATGAGTTCCAGTGGGTCAACCGACTCGCGCGCCACGATGCCGAGGTGGTCGGCGAGTCGTGAGGCAAATTCGCGTGCACGTGCCGGCACGTGCAGGGTCGCCCCGTGAAGCAGGGGCGCTTCAGGCGCCCGGTGGTCTGGGATGTGCGCGACACCGGACCATACGGTCTGCTGCGATTCCGCGACCGCCAGCTCGACGAGGTCGACCCAGAGCTGCCAACTCGGGTCGAGGGCCTCCGGAGTCTTGGGAACGAGTTCGGTGAGCTTCACAGACTGGACGTGGGACGAGGGAAAACCCTGGTACGATCGGAGCTATTTCGGAGGCGGGAAGTCGGTCGTCAGGCCGGAGACCGGCAATGGTCCTGGACATTGGCCCCGGGGCAGGAAACAGGGCGTCCTGCTGTACATGACCGATCCGCCATGCAGCTCAACGTTAGGCGCTCGATTCCCGATGTCGGCACCTGCGCCGCCGGCGACGCGGCGTGATTCCGGTGCCTGGCATACTGCCAGGAATAGAAGCAGAGCTGGCGCGCAGCGTTTCATCGAAAGACCTGCGCCCCCGCCACGTGCACCTGTTCCGACCCCAACAGCACCACCACGCGGAGCGCCAATCCTCCAAAGAGCACCAGAATCGACACCGTCGCCACGTTCTCACGCGGAGACGCCGAACCGCGTTCCATTCGCAGCGGCATCAGGATTCCAACTCCAACGACGCCAAGCAGCAGAAGCACGCCTGACGCATTGAAGAATGCCCTGGCCACCGAGCCGAGCGACACGACGAAAATGACGAGAACTACGAGTTCGAGGGTGAGCGCGATCCGGTCGAAGCGCTGGAGGCGCTCCTCGGTCGACGCCACGATCAGGCCCTGCCAGCGCGCGATCAGCAGTAACGCGGCCACCGACGTCGAGATGCCTGACAACAGGAAGAGCAGCCCGATCCATGAAGAATCGGCCCAGATCGGCCGGTTGCTGACTGAGAGCAGCACACCGGTGTAGCCCGCGAGAAAGAGCCCGCCCAAAATGCCGCCGATGGCGCTGAAGTTGGAGATCGGCGCGCGATGCAGGAACTCCAGTGTCGACCACGACAGTCGCCTGTCGTCCCGCAAGACGCGCAACGTCGCCAGGCCGGAGAAGAAACCGAAGACGAGCAGGCCCCACGCGCCCACCGACATCGGTGACCACCACTTGAACATCGGTGCGCCGGTGTTGTTCTGGATCAGCATGTGCCAGAACCGCAGCGGTACGCCGAGGTCCAGGATCAGGAGGATGGCGCTCACCACCATGCCGATGAACGAGAGGTAGACGCCAAGCCGGATAAATGCGCGGTCCTCCGGCGCGCCGAAGAGACGGAGCAGCGACGAGACCAGCAGCGCGCCGCCCGAGACGCCGCCGACGAAGAAGTAGAGGATGATGAGCCAGCGAAAGTGCGGGGGCTCGGTGAAAAACGTATCAGACGGCACTCCTTGAAGTGCAGAGGCCAGAGGCCAGAGCCCACAGGCCAGAGGCGTCACTGTGCCTTCTCCTTCGCCACGGCGACCAGGCGACGCGCGCGTAAAGTCAACGCCCCGATTACCGTCATCACCACCGCACCTAACGCCGACAACATCGAACTCGGCGCGAGGTTGCGGGTCGGCATTTTCGGCTCGCGCGGAAGTCCGTACGCTTCGGGCTCATCCACGAGCAGGAAGAACGCGTTCAGACCACCCAGGGGCCCATTCCGATCGGCGCCGTAGAGCTGGGCCTTCGATTCACCCTGCGCCTGCAGCTGGTCGACCCGACGCTGCGCGCGCTGCTGGAGCTCGGCGATTGGTCCGAATTGAATGGAGTCCGTGGGACAGGCCTTCGAACAGGCGGGCTCGAGTCCAACACTCGTGCGGTCGTAGCACAACGTGCACTTCTGTGCCGTGCCCGACACGTGATTGATGTCGATCACGCCAAATGGGCACGCCGCAATGCAGTCCCGGCATCCGTTGCACGTGTCGGACTGGATCACGACCGTATCGAATTCAGTGCGGATGATCGCGCCGGTGGGGCACACCTCCAGGCAAGGTGCCTGCACGCAATGCTTGCAGACGTCGCTCATCATGAGCCAACGACCGTTGTACGGCTCGGGGAACTGTTCGATGAATTTGACGTGCCGCCAGGTGGTGCCGTCCAGGCGAAGAGTGTTGTCGTAACTGAGCCCACTCATCTGCAGGTGCGCGCCGCCATCGCCCCGTGCCGGCAACTGGTTCCACTCCTTGCACGCCACCTCGCACGCCTTGCAGCCAATGCAGACGGTCGTGTCGGTGAAGAACCCCATCGGTTCCGCCGTGGCGGCGGTCGAATGCGCCAGGACGGCGCGTGTCTCACCAAGAATCGGGAGCGCTCGGGCAGCGGCGGGGGCGCCCACTATTCCTTCTCCACGTTGCACACGAACGCCTTGCCTTCGTGGATGGAGACGTTAGGGTCGCCGACCCAGCTCGTCAGGTCGTTCACGACATCGCCGACCGCGAGACCCTGCCACCCCCAGTGCCATGGCATGCCCACGTGATGGATCTGCTTCCCCGCGATGGTCATCACGCCGATGCGGTTGGTGACCAGGGCGCGGGCGCGGATATGGTGCCTCGGCGACGTGACGGTGACGAAATCGAGGTTGGCAATGCCACGCTCGCGGGCAAGGTCGCGTCCGATCTCGATGAACAGCTCCGGCATCAATTCGGCGAGGTGCGGTAGCCATCGGCTCATGGCGCCCGAGAGGTAATGTTCGGTCAGCCGGTAGGTAGTAATTACGCAGGGGTAACGCGGGTCCCCGACGTCCGCGATGGTGTTGTACGGCTTTCCGCGTGCCCACCACTTGAGCACGGGACTGGATTGTTGGCGGTAGAGCAGGTTGGCGACGGGTGACTCGAGCGGCTCGTAATGCACCGGTATCGGACCGTCGACCAGCCCGGTGGGCACATACAGCCAGCCCTTGCCGTCGGGCTTCATGATGAACGGATCCGTGCCAGACAGCGCATCAAGCCCGATGGCTCCTGGTTTCGCCGGCGCGTTAGGTGCCTTGGTGGCCGTGAAATCCGGGACATCATATCCCATCCATCGACCCGGGGCAGCGGCCCTGCCGGTGGTGGGATCTGGAGCGTTAGGCGCCCCGGGGTCCCACCACACCCAGCGCTTCCTTTCACTCCATGGTTTGCCCGATGGATCAGCGGACGCGCGGTTGTATAACACGCGACGATTCGCGGGCCAGGCCCAACCCCAGTTGAGGTGAGCACCGGGCACGCCGGGCGCGTCGGCTTCACGCCGCGCCGAAAGGTTCCGGTCCGGCGCTGGATAGACACCGCAGTAGATCCACGACGCGCAGGTGGTCGAACCATCGTCTTTTAGCTGCCCAAACCCTGTGAGATGTTTGGACGGCTCCGCCGTCTGATGTCCATTAATTTCACGAAGAATCTTGAGCACGTCCGGCTCACCAGCTGTTTGCGGCGACGACGACGGCGTGTCCGGCTCATAGTCCCACACGAGGTTCCCGAACCCGACGTCGCGCGGATTGGTGCTGTTGGCGTATTTCGCCTTGAGGCGCTTGCCGAGCTGGTAGTAGAACCACGTATCGGTGCGACAGTCGCCTGGTGGATCGGCCGCCTTCGAGTGCCACTGCAGCATCCGTTGCGTGTTGGTGTAGCTCCCTTCGTACTCCCCGATTTGTGTCGCCGGGAAGAAGAAGACTTCGGTCTGGATGTCCTCGGTCTTCACGCTGCCATCGACAATCTCGGGCGCGTTCTTCCAGTACATCGCGGATTCGGTGAGCCAATTGTCCTTCACGACCAGCCACTGAAGTTTCCGCATCGCCGCGCGTTGCGCGGTGCCGTTGAGTGACGTCGCCGGGTTCTGGCCGACGCAGAACATTCCCTGGACCTTTCCTTCGGCCATCGCGGCCATCGTCGCGATGTGCGAATGGTCGCCGAGGATCTTTGGATGCCACTCATACCCGTAGTCATTGTCCGGCGTCGCGGCGTCGCCGTACATCGACTTCAGATACGACACCATGAACTTCGGCTGATTGGCCCAATAACCGGTGGGCTGCGTCTCTGTGGTCAGGTAATCACTCAGCGTCGCGTGTTTCTTGAGCGCCGAGGGATGGCTCATGTAACCGTGAATCGAGTGGTAGAGCGTCGGCACATCGGTGGACCCCTGGATGGCGGCGTGGCCCCTGAGCGCCATGATGCCACCGCCGGGCCGACCCATATTGCCTAACAAGAGCTGCAGCAGGGCGCAGCAGCTGATCATCTGCACGCCGTCGGTGTGCTGCGTCCACGCCACCGCGTACGCGAAACTGGTTGTGCGATCGGCGCCTGAATTGGCCAGCACGGCGTCGGCGACCTGGAGGAACCTGGCGCGCGGACACCCGGTGATCTGCTCGACAACTTCCGGTGTGTACCGGGAGAAATGGCGTTTCACGAGCTGCAGGACGCACCGCGGATCCTCGAGCGTGGAGTCTTGTCGCCCCCGGGGTTTGAGCAACGAGCGAACGACACCATCCCAGTTGATCGGAGCGCGCGCAGGTCCGCCGCCGGGCGTCGCGGGCCTGGCGGCCTGCGGTCCCTGGGCTCGCCTCTGCTCGCCGCTCTGGGCGGATGCAGCGAGCTGTTCACCCTGGACCGGCGGTCCGGTCGGTTCGTACTGCCAACTGGCGGGATCGTACGTCCCAACAAACGCATTGTACGGCCAGTCGGAGTTTTCAGAGTACTCCTTCAAGCCGGAGTACACGCCGTCGAGATCTTCGGTATCGCGAAAATCCGGATGAACGATGGTCGCCGCGTTCGTGTAATTGGAGACGAACGACTTGAAGAACGGCTCCGAGTTCCACCGCTCGCTGTTCAGGACGTGGTTGATCAGGCCGCCCAGGAAGGCAATGTCACTGCCGGCGCGGATCGGTGCGTGGATGTCGCAATTCGCGCTGGTGCGGGTGAAGCGCGGGTCTACATGGACCAGAGTTGCACCATTCATGCGAGCTTTGACCGGCCAGCGGAACGCCACCGGATGGCACTCCGCCATGTTCGAGCCCATGATGACGATGCAATCCGAGTGTTCCATGTTCCGCGGATACATCGTGGCCGCGCCGCGCCCCAATCGAGTCCCCAGACCGGGGACGCTGGAGCTGTGTCATATTCGCGCCTGGTTTTCTATCGCGACGATGCCGAAGCCGCGGCAGAACTTCTGGCAGACGTGATTGAATTCGTTGTCGAGGGTCGCGCCGCCTAACGCGAAAATGGCGGGTGTCATGTTGACGACCTTGCCGTCCGGGAGCCGCTCGATGAACGTCTCATCCCGCGTCCGGCTTACCAGTTCGGCCACCCGATCGAGCGCCTGGTCGAGCTCCATCGGTTCCCACTCGGTCGCACCCGGCCGGCGGTGCATGACCTTGGTGGGGCGGTTCGGGTTCTTGTGCAGCTGGAAGGTCGCCGCGCCCTTGGGGCAGAGCGTGCCCTCGTTATGCGGGCTGCGCGGATCCCCCTCGATGTTGATGATCTCGCCGCCCTTCACGTGGATCAGCGTCGCGCATCCTACCGAGCAGAACGGGCAAATGCTGGGCACCGTCGTGCTGTCGCGGATGCGCAGCTCCTGCGCCCTGGCGCGGGCGGGCGCGAGACTGAGCCCGAGGCCGACGATTCCGCCTAGCGCCGTACCCGCGCCGGCGCCACCCGCGTACCACAGAAACTCACGGCGTGAGAGCTCCATTCCGCTCCTCGTTCGTCAGGACCGCAACTCAATGTGCAGCGAGCCAGCGAAGAGACCGCATCCCGTCGGTGGGGCGATACCGTGGGAGTTTAGATCAGAATAGGTAAGGAACTGAACAGCGCAAGTGCCAGACTGCGCAGGTGCCAGTCGGCGCAGGTGCCAGACGGCGCGGGTGCCAGACGGCGCGGGTGCCAGACGGCGCGAAGTGCGCGAGTGCCGAACGGCGCAGAGACTGTAAGTCGAAGGAAAATGATTACTGGGGCGTTGGAATGATGACGCAGGAGTCGCCTCGTTCGAGCAATTTGGCGTTGTGGCGCACCGCGATTTGAACGTGCTCGACGCTAGCGAACGTGCGGCGGACCGGATCAATGAATTGATCGAACGTCCTTCAGGGAGGCGATTGTTGCACGCCAGCCAGATGAGGAGGGCCGTCAATGCAATTGCCGGGAATATTGGTGAGGCCTTCGGCCGCGGTACTGACGGCGACCGGGTTCGTGTGTTGAGGATCGCACGCGGCGAGGCCGAAGAGACGATCCGGCACCTCAACTCGAATTTTCGCTCGAAGCGGGTCTCGCCGAACGACTACTGGTCGATTCGTAACCTGCTCGTTGTTATCGTAAAGATGCTGACCGCCCTCGTACATCGCTGACACCGTACGAGCCTCGCGCCCTTCTCAACGGCGCCATTGCGCCCGTTGGCAGCAGCGCCATTTACACCTGTTGGCAGCTGCGCCCTTGCGCCTTTTGGCAGCAGCGCCCCTTGGCAGCCGCGCTCTTTGGCACCCGCGCCTTTAGGCACCTGCGCCGTTAGGCATTTAGTCGGCTCGCAACGCCGCAACCGGATCCAACCTCGCCGCCCTCCACGCCGGCACCGCCGCCGCGACCAACGCAACTGCCGCGAGTCCAACAGCCACCGCCCCAAACGTCAGCGGATCGGACGGCCGAACGCCAAACAGGAGCTTCGTCAACACTCCACCCGCCGCCAACGCCAACGCACCGCCGATGGCGATCCCGATTGCCGCCATGACAAGTACCTGCCTGGCCACCATACGCACGACATCGACCTGCCGGGCGCCGAGTGCCATGCGAACGCCGATCTCGTGAGCCCGCTGTGCCACGCTGTACGAGATCACCCCGTAGATCCCGATCGCCGCCAGCAGCAGCGCGATGGTCGCAAAAATGCCTAACATCAACATCGAAAACCGCGGCTGCGCGATCGAGCCAGCGACCATTTCGTCGATCGTCTGCACGTTCGCCAGTGGGACATCGGGGTCAACGACAGCCAGCGCCCCGCGAAGGGCAGGGACGATGGCAGACGCCGGGCCGGTCGTGCGCACGGCCAACCAGAGGCTCGCGGTTGGCTTCTGCGCGAACGGGAGATACATCGTGCCACGCGACGCCACCTCGAGCCCGATGTCCTTCGTGTCGTTTACCACGCCAACGATCGTCAACCAGGGATTCGTTCCGGTCGCGCGTCCCAGCTTGACTCGCTGACCAATGGCCTTCGCCGGACCGCCAAGACGACTCGCCATGGTCTCGCTGATCACCGCGACCGGCGGCGCATTGGCAACGTCCGATGCGGCGATATCGCGACCAACGAGCAGCCGCATGCGCATCGTCCTGAACCAGTCCTGATCGGCGATGACGATGTTGAGCAACGGCTCCTTCCCGACCTCGACCGGTGGCAGCGCCTCGAACGTGACGCCCGACTGCCATTCCGTGGTGACCGGAAGGTCGGAGGCGACCGCGGCCTCCCTCACGCCGGGAATCGCGCGGACGCCTTCGAGCAGCGCTGCAAACGCCGCCGCCTGACGCGTGGAGTCGGGGTATTTCGTTTCGGGCAGCGTCACCGATCCCACGACCACATTGCGTGGATCGGCACCGATGTCCACGTGCGTCAGGTTCCGCACGCTGCGCAGCAACAAGCCGGCGGAAACCAGCAGCACGAGGGCGAGCGCAATCTCCGTGACCATCAGCGTGCTGCGCATCTTGAGCCGCAGGACGCCGGCCGTGGCCCCTCGGCCGCCATCACGGATCGAACCAACCAGGTCACCCCGCGCGGCCTGCAGCGCCGGAATGACACCAAACGCCACACCGGTGACGACCGACAGGAGGAGCGCAAAAACGAGAACCGTCGGGTCGAGATGGATGTCGACCAGGCGGGGCAGGTTGCTGGGCCGGAGGGAGAGGAGTACGCGCACGCCGGCCCAGGCCAGCGCGACGCCTAACGCGCCACCGATGCCGGAGAGGAGCACGCTTTCGGTGAGCAACTGCCGTATGATGCGGCCGCGGCGGGCTCCAAGCGCCAGCCGCAGGGAGAGTTCCCGCTGCCGGGAGGTCGCGCGCCCGAGAAGCAGGTTGGCAACGTTTGCACAGGCAATGAGCAGCACGAGGCTGACGGCACCGGCGATGACGTACAACGCCGGCCGGATGCTGCCCAACACCTGGTCCAGGAGAAAACCTCCCGACGCGCCGATCCCGGCGTTCTCCCTGGGATAGTCGGCTCGGAGCTGCGCGTACGTGGCGTCGAGGTCTGCCTGCATCTGCGCCAGCGTGACGCCCGGCTTGAGTCGCCCCACCCCGACGGTCCCGGAGTGATTCTCCCTGCTGCTGAATCGCTCAGTGTTCGCGAAGAGTCCGAGCGGAATCCAGACGTCACGCTGCGCGAGCTGCACGCGGGGCGGCAGCACCCCCACGATGGTGTAGCTGACGCCGTCGAGCATCAGCGTCTCGCCAATGGCCGTCGAATCACCGCCAAACCTCTGCTGCCAGAAGGCGTCCGCGATGACCGCTACCCGCTCAGCGCCAACCTGGTCGTCCCGGGATTCGAAGACGCGCCCGAGCGATGGTTGCACGCCTAACGTCGTGAAGAGGCTGCCGGACGCCAGCCCGCCACGAACACGTTCGGCGTTACCCCGGCCCGTCAGCGTAAAGTTTCCGAATCCACGGTAGAGGCCAACGTCGTCAAACGATCGCAGCCGGCCGCGCCAGTCGAGGAAGTTCGGGTACGAAACGGGGATCTCCGGATAGTCCTTGATCGACTCCCACAACAGCACAAGCCGTCCGGCATCCGTGTAAGGCAATGGTCGGAACAGCACGCCGTTCAATACGGTGAAGATCGCCGTGTTGGCGCCGATGCCGAGCGCGAGAGTCAGGACGGCGACGGCGGTGAAGCCCGGGCTCCGGCGCAGCGCGCGCAGGCCGTAACGGACGTCCTGCACGAGATGCTCAAACCACGAGAGACTCCACACGGATCGTGCCTCCTCGGCAATCATTGTCGTGTTGCCGAGCCGGCGCTGCGCGTCGTATTCGGCGTCGATCGCGCTCCGCCCTTCGGCCAATCGGTCCTGGACGATGTGCTCGCGATGGAACCGAAGCTCCTCATCGAAGTCGTCCGTGAGACGCCGCCCGGCGGGCGACGTCAGTCAAGCGACGCCAGAAGGTCATCGGGCGTGCCCCATAACGAGTTCGATGGCCTGCAATGCCTGGGCGAAGCCGGCCTGCTCGAGGCCAAGCTGGCGCCGACCGGCCGGTGTGAGTGTGTAGTAGCGTGCTTTTCAGCGTCGGGGATCGACCTGCCGAGCTCCAGCAAGGCGACGTAGTAGTTGCTCTTCGCGCCCGAGCTGTTGATCGAGTCGATCTCGGTGAGAACTCGGTTCACGCCGCCCTGCTGCTCCAACCGGCCGACGCGTTCCTTGGCGTTGTAGCCCGACTCGCGCAGCACGGTCACGATCATCGAGGCGAGCCACGCGCGTCCGTCCGCGTCGTACTCGGCGCTCCGGCCATTGACGAGGTATTCACGCCGCGGCTGGCCTCCGTCACTCGTTATGACCAGCTCACGATCGCTCCCTGCAAGCAGTTCGCGGAAACGGGCCCGCGCACGCCTGCCCATCGTCGCGATATCGTGCTCGTCGGCGGAGAATGCGATTCTTCCGGTAAGCATTGCTTCGATACATCGGCCGCGAGTGCGTTGGACGATCCGGATGGTCCGGTCGTCCGGCCTTTCGCTGTCGTCGTGTATGTTCGTGCTCGTCCCCGTGCTGTAGCTCACCTTGTCGCAGACCTCGGTCGCGGAGCCGGAGCTGCTGCTCTCGGTCTTCACACCAGCGGCTTTAGGAGCTGACGAAGACTGCGGCGTGCTGGAGTCGACGGCCGTTGATGGGGCCGCGGGTAGGATCGACACTTTGAAGCTGTCCGGCAGGCCTTCATTCACCGGGGCCTGCTGGGGTGAGAACGGACTGAACGCCGCCAGGGGCGTGATGACGAGGATCGCGGTGATCAGGCTCATGACGACTCCCTTGCGACTGAGGCCATTGCGACGGATACGAGGATCGAGAATCGAAAGCATCCGTCCCTCGAACTCGGACCGGCGCGCCATCGCCAGCGCCGCGAAGGCCGGCGCGACACTGCGGTGGTCATCGGTATCGATGCCACGCACCAATTCCAGCAGGTCGGTGGCGTATTCAGACGGCTTGGTGCCGTGCGTGAGCACGTAATCGTCGCAGGCGTTCTCGCGCTCGCGGCGCATCTCGCGCGACACGACCCAGACGAGAGGGTTGAACCAGAAGATGGCGAGTGCGAACTGCGTGATGAGTTGCGTGAAGGCATCCAGTCGCTTCACGTGAGCCATCTCGTGTACGAGCACATAACGACGCCGCTCCTCTGGCCAGCTCTCCGCGTCGTTCGGCAGGAGCACAACAGGATAGACGATGCCCCACGTGACCGGCACGGCAAGCGCATCGCCGCGAAGCAGTGTCAATGGACGACGAATGCCCAGTCCGACGGCAAGGCGGTGAAGGAGCCCGAGCCATTTTTCATCGATCACTCGCTCACCACGACCGGCCATTCGCGAAACCACGGCAGTGCCGGCGGCGAGCCGCACCAACACGGCGATGCAGCCCAGCATCCAGAGGGCCGTGAGAACCATTAATGGCGACGGGCGCCAGGTCGGTGCTGTGCTTGCCGGATGCGTCCGCGAAGACGAAGAAGTCTCGATGCGCGCCGGCGTTTCGGTCGGCGGAACATTCGATGATGGCGGAGTGAGTTCCGCGCTGTTCTGCGGTTGTGCAACATTCGTCGTGGCGGCAGTCGTGACCCATGCTGGTTCGTCGAGTACCGGCACTCGCCAGGTCGGCAACAATGTCGTGAGCACGGGAATGACGAGCTGCGCGGCGGCGGCTGCGCTCCACACGGTGTGACGTGCTGCTGCCGTGTGCCGGCGCAACAGTCGCACGGCGACTGCGGCGACCATGATCACGACGGAGCCCTTCAATGCGCAGTCGACCAGAAAGGCGAGCACCTGACTCCAATCGGTCGTGGAATTCATGAGCCAGTTCATCGTCCTTCCCTCTTAGCGTCGTCGATGATCTTCCGAATCCGGTCGAGCTCCGCGGCATTGGCCTTTGGTCCGGCGAGATCGACCAGCGCGGCGACCGCCTGTTCGGCGGAATTGTCGAAGAATGTCCTGACGAGATGTGCCAGCGCTCGCTTGCGCGCGGCATCTTTACGAAGGACCGGGATGAAGACGTACGCCCGGCCGTCCTCTTCATGACGGATGTGTCCTTTGCTCTCGAGGATGCGCAGCGTCGCCCGAACCGCCGAATACCCCGGCGGATCGGGAATGGCCTCGAGCACCTCCGCCGCCGTCGCCCGTCCGGCCTGGTAGAGGTAATCCATGATCTGGCGTTCGCGCCGACTCAGGTCGTTGGATTTCTCGGTCATGGTTTCAGTGGGCTGGTCCTGTGTGCTAAAATCTCAGCATATGCTAAGAATTTCGCAAGTGGTGGCATGCAAGGGGGGCATCAGGCAGCTAATGTCGCGTCAGCCCTTCAGCGACGGACCCGTCGCCGTCACCCCGGTCGACAACGCGGTTATGAAATCCTGAATCGCGCGATCGCGGCGCTCGGGTTTTCTGACGGCAGCCGACCACGTGCGGAAGGTTCCACGACGGCCGAGTCGCAGGGGAACAAGTCGTCCCGCTCTCACTTCGGTTGAAATCGTCCAACTGGGAAGGACGCCGATGCCGAAGTCGGCCTCAATCAACGACGCCATCGCGCCGACCAGCTGGACGTCCGCGACATGTTTCGGGCTCACGCCGGCGGGTCCCAGGAACCGGTTGATGAAGAAACTGGTTTCCGGCGGCGACAGGAGCAGCACTCGGACGGGCGCAAAGTCCTTCGGCGTGAGCCAGGGACGGTGAGCCCACGGATGACGTGGTGGCACGGCCGCGACCAGTTCGTCGAGGAATAGCTTCGTCACGTCAATGCCGCGCAACCGGCGATGGGCAATCAGCAGCGCGACGTCAATGAGTCCCTTGCGAAGCATCGGCAGCGGATCGCCGGCGGCGTCAAAGGCGATCTCGATCTCGACGTCGGGATGTGCGAGCCCGAAGCGATTGGATACGCCCGGGAGCCAGTGATACCCGGTGTAACACTCGGTCCCGACCTTCAGCACGCGCCGCTCCTGCGTGCCCGACGAATGGAGTGCCTCTTCGGCGGCTTCCACCTGCTCGAGGACCGTCACCGCGTGGCGTAACAGCAGTTCGCCGGTTGGCGTCGGCACCATCCGGAGCCCGGTTCGCACGAAGAGCGGGACACCGAGGCGCGTCTCCAACTGCCGCAGGTGCCGACTGAGCGCCGGCTGCGACACATGAAGCACCTCACCGGCGAGCGTGAGCGATCCTTGATCGGCCACGGCGGTGACCAGCCGCAGGTCACGCACTTCCAGGCGAAGCGGAGAGGGTTCTCTCGTGCCACCCATAATCAACGGTTATAGGGACGATACCAGAGACGCATTTAACGCATACCTCACTGGCATCCTAGGCTGCATCTCATCAGTTCGCAACCACGGATGCCCGGCGCAACTTGACGATGCATTTTACTGCCAGCCTGCGCTTCCTTGCCCACCGCTGCGCGGGCGGCTCTTCACCGCGCGTGACGACTCGGCATCTCCACGTGTGGCGATCATCAGCCGAGCGCTGGCGGAGCAGTTCTGGCCTAACGACGATCCCGTCGGGAAACAGATTCACCGGCTTGGCACCGGCGGTGCGCCAGCGATGCCGTTCGAAATTGTCGGTGTCGTCGCGAACGCGATGGACGGTGGTTATGAGGCTACACCAGGCCAAACCGTGTACGTGCCGTACGCCCAGGTGTCGAACACGCGCACATCTATAGTAGTGAAGCCCCGGACGGGCACGGCCGAGGCCATCACCGCCATCCGTCGAGCGATTCGCGCCGCCGATCCACTCATCGCCGCGTCCGGCGTGACGACACTCGACGCCCTGGTTTCGACCGCCAATGCCCTCCCACAGCTTCGCGCGGCAATCCTCATGGTGGTTGCGATCGCGGCAATGATGATCGCCGGGGGTCGACCCGCGTTCGGCAGCCATTCTCGTCACGGTGAGCGTCGCCGTCCTTGTACTTGCAACGATTGCCGCAATGCCGTCGGTGCTACGTGCTATGAGGTTGGATTCACGATCCACCACCATGAGCTAGAGCGGAACGCCGAATCCGCCGGGGGTTGTCACCACTTTCTTCGCCTAGTCGTTGACCGGTCAACAGGTCTGCCATAACGTCGGTGGAATGGAACTCCGGGACCGGCTCAGGGCGGAATTCGCGCGGCGCGTAGAGCGCAATCCGCGATACTCACAACGAGCCTTCGCGCGCTTCTTGTCACTGCACCACACGACCCTGATGCGCGTGCTCGATGGGAGCCGCGGCCTCTCGCCGTGGATGGTTCATCGAGTCTGTGAACGCATCGGATGCTCGCCGGTCGAAGTGCGCGATTCCCGCCTCGCGGAAGACGCGCGCAAGGTCCTGCATCTTGCTTCGGCGCCTGACTTCCGACCCGACTGTCGATGGATTGCCATGAAGTCGGGGGTGGATCTCGACAACGTCAATCGCGCGCTGCACCTGCTCATTTACGAACGACGGCTTGTTATGAGCAGCCCAACCAAATGGACGGTACACTTGTGAGCCATCCCGTCATTCGCTGGCAGTTGATTGCCCCGGATCCAGAAGCATCCTCGAACTTCTTCCGGCAGCTCTTTGGGTGGCGGACCGACCGCAACAACGCGCTGGGGTATCGCGAAGTGCGGGCCGGTAACGGCGGAATTCACGGCGGCATCTGGCCGGCCCCGGAGGGGGTGAAGCCGTTCGTGCAGCTCTTCGTCCAGGTTAAGGACATTGACGCCTGCCTCGAGAAGGCGACGAAGTTAGGCGCGACGGTGATCGTCCCGAAGACCGCGCTCCCGGATGGCAACACCATGGCCGTGTTGCTGGAGCCCCAGGGGCTCTCCGTCGCCATCTGTACGGCCTAGCGCGGATTCGTTTGGAACCGCACCGTTCCAGGACGAATTAGTTGTGTGCGCCGGCTAGAAGAACGGCTGCGTCAGGAACGGGAGGGCCAGATGTCCCATCGGACAGGCCGGTGGTTCGCACCGGTATCGTTCGCGCTTCTCTTCATCGCGTGCGGCGGCGGCGATTCATCCACCGCGCCCCCACCACCCCCACCACCTCCAGCGGTCGCCAGCGTCGAGGTCACACCCAATACCGGCACGGTGGAAGTTGGCAAGACGCTGCAGCTGCTCGCCGTGCCCAGGGATGGGCAGGGAAACGCGCTCACCAGGACGATCACGTGGTCCACATCGAACGCCGCGGTAGCGACCGTATCGGCGGGGCTGGTATCGGCGGTTGCGGCGGGCGGACCGGTGACCATCAGCGCGGCGTCGGATGGTAAATCGGGTAGCGCCGCCATCACGGTCATCCTCAACATCGCCCGCGTCGCGCTCAACAAGTCGACGCTTACGTTCAACCAACTCGGCGCAAAGGACACCCTGGTTGCGACGGCCTACGATGACCGGAACGCGGCGGTGCCTTCGGCGTCCTTCACCTGGTCATCGTCCAGCGCCACGGTGGCCACTGTCGACGCGAGCGGCATCGTGACCAGCGTCGGAGTGGGCACCGCGCAAGTCACGGCCACTGCTCGCGACAAGAGTGCAGCGGCGGCCGTCACGGTGCAGAACGCTTCGTTGGAGACGGCGGTTTGTAACGGAGGCACGGCACTCGTTGCGCTGCTCGTGGATGCGCAGGTCCGCGCGAGCATTCAGACCAACCTGACGCGATTTGCCAACGACATCTGCGCCGATGGGTATCGTGTCTGGCTTGCCGGCTCCGTGCCCGCCACAGCGCCGGAGGTTCGAGCGTATCTCGTGGATGTGATGGCCAGGTCCGCCCAGTCGCTCACTGGTGTGATCCTCATCGGCAACATTTCGCGCGCGTACCAGTACGTGATTGGGGCCTCCACCAACCCGAGCATCCCCGAAACACGCGAGGAGGCCATCAGCTACCAGTACTATGCCGACCTCAATGGGAGCTTCAGCGCATCGAGCGGTTACGTGTCCGCAGGGAATAAACCGTTCTCGTACGATGTCCATAGCGGTAACCTGAACTGGGAGATCTGGGTCGGCGTGCTGCCGCTGTACAAGGGGAGCGTGGCGCAGACCATCACGGCGTTGAACCGGTACCTCGACAAGAACCACTCCTATCGTACCGGTGGACCAAAGCCGCCCCGCGCATTCCTCGAGATCGACGAGTTCGTGAACCTAACGACGTCGGCCGAACACACCACTACGCTGCAGTTCATGCAGAGCGGGCCGTATTCCTGGATGCCGTTCAGCAACAGCGCTTCAGCGCATCACTATTTCAACAGCGCGTACGCCGGGCTCACGGTGCAGCAGGGCTACAACGCCCTGGCATCAAATACCGCCGACTTCACGGTCGTGGGCTCACACGGATACTGGGGGGCCGGCGGGTCACTCACCATTGCCGCGGTGGAGTCAACGCCGGTGCGCACCATTTTCTACTGGAGCAGCGGCTGCGCCATCGGGGACCTGGATCACACCGACAACTTCCTGACGTCCATGCTGTACAGCCCAACGTCAGAGGTCCTGGTGGCCAAGGGAACAACGAACAACTCCGGCGGCATGGGGAACAACCAGAACGGCTTCTACGGGCGGAACGTCGCGACCGCGCTGTCGTCAGGCGCGTCATTCGGCGCCGCCCTGCTGTCGCACGTGAATGTCCCGCTGGTCTTTCCCTGGTCGGGGAGCCGCGAATTCCATTTCGGCACGGCCATCATCCTTGGCGATCCCACGCTTCGCTTACGGTCACCATGAGTCAGGCATATTCGTACGAAACACGCCTCAATGTCCTGCACGACGCGCTCGAGCTGATCGACGTCGGGAAGCTCGTCGACGACTGCAAGTTCCCATGGTACAACCAGACGCTCTGCAAGGTCAACGACGCAGTCGTCAGGCTTGGCGTCGTCCAGGGTGAATACCACTGGCACAAACACGACAACGACGACGAGTTCTTCTACGTCGTCTCGGGCCAGTTCCTGATCGACCTCGAGGGTCGAACCGTAACGCTCAATCCGGAGCAGGGCGTCGTGATCCCGAAAGGCGTTATGCACCGTCCCCGCGCGCCTGAACGAACGGTCATCCTGATGGTGGAAACGGCGTCGATCGTCCCAACGGGCGACTGACTAACACGTGAAGCGACCTCGCGGGCTGCTGTTCGACTACGGTGGTACGCTCGTCGAAGAAGTCACGTTCAACACGCGGGCCGGAATCGACTGGCTCCTGACTCGGGCAGTCAACACGCCCAGCGTCGACGATGTCGAACGAGTCCTCAACCGCGCCGAGCGCGTGACGACGGAAATCTCGAGTCGGCGCGATGAGTTTCACATCGAGACCCCATGGCCGGCGCTGACGCGATTGATCCACGATGCGTGCGGCACGCAATTCACGGAGCCGCTGGCCGATCTCGAACTCGGATTCTGGGACGCCTCAGTCGAGACTCGGCCGATGCCAGGCGCACGGGAAGCCCTTGCCGAGTTTCAGCGTGCCGGCATCCCAATGGGCGTGGTCAGCAATTCCTCCTTCAGCCAACACACGATCAGGCATGAACTCGCCAAACACGGGCTGGCGGATCATCTCACCACGATTGTCGTTTCCGCCGAATACGTCGTACGAAAGCCGAACCCATTGGCACTTGAAGCAGCGGCACGCCTCCTCGATGTGGCGTGTGCGGACATCTGGTTTGTCGGCGACCGTCTCGACACCGACGTAGCGGCCGCCACCGCGGCGGGGATGACGCCTATCTGGTTGGCGCCAGCAGGCCCTCAAAGCAACGACACCTCCGCGAACAGAATAGGAGAGTGGACGGAGTTAGTGTCCCTGGTGCGCGAGTCGACCGAGTGGGGCCGGTGAGCGAAGAATTATCTGGACCGAAGCGCGTTGACTGGTCCCGGGCGCCCGAGGATCTTGCGTACGTCTCTTCACGTCGTTCCCCAAACGCCCCCTCATGATCGGCTCGACCGTCTCCCATTACCTGATCCTGGACAAGCTCGGAGAGGGCGGGATGGGCGTGGTCTACCGGGCCCGAGACACGAGACTCGATCGACTGGTGGCCCTCAAGTTCCTCCCGCTGGAAGTGGCGAGTACGGCCTCGGGCCGGCAACGCTTCGTCAACGAAGCCCGGGCCGCCTCCGCGTTGAATCACCCCAACGTCGCCGTCGTTTATGATGTCGGAGATTCCGGGGACCAATCGTTCATCGCGATGGAGCTGGTGGAGGGCGTGTCGCTCAAGCAGCGACTTCGCGCCGAACGACTCTCTATAGAAGACGTCCAGTCGCTCGGCCTGCAGATCGCGGAAGGGCTCCAGGCCGCCCACAGCAAGGGCATCGTGCACCGTGACATCAAGCCCGAAAACCTGCTGCTGACCAGCGAAGGCCATGTGAAGATCATGGACTTCGGCATCGCCAAAACCAGCACCGATTCCGGGCTCACACAGACTGGAACGACGCTTGGCACGCTGGCCTACATGTCGCCCGAGCAGCTGCTGGCCGACAACGTTGACCACCGCAGCGACCTCTGGTCGTTAGGCGTGGTGCTCTACGAGCTGCTGGCGCGTGAACTGCCGTTCCGTCGCGACCGCGACGCCGCGATTCTTTACGAGATCCTCAACCGCGAACCGACCCCGGTCGAGGTGCACCGGCCGGACACACCGCCACACCTCCGGTCATTGATCGCGCAGTTGCTGCAGAAGGACCCCGCCCGGCGCCCGGCGTCGGCCGCGGCGGTGACGACGCAGCTGCGAGGAACCACGCACTCCCACGCCATGCCGGCGGTCGCCCCGGTCGTCCCGGATAAATCGATCGCCGTGTTGTATTTCGAGAACATGAGCTCCGAGCGCGAGAGCGACTACATCTGCGCCGGGATTACGGAAGACATCATCACCGACCTGTCCAAGATCAACGAGTTGAGTGTCGTGTCGCGGACCGACATGTTGCCGTTCAGGAACAAGGAAGTGAACATCCGCCAGGTGGCTGATGCGCTTCGCGTCAACTATGTCCTCGAAGGCAGCGTGCGAAAGGCGGGGAACCGCATCCGCGTCACGGCGCAGCTGATCAACTCCCGCGACGGCTATCACCTGTGGGCCGATCGGTTCGACGGGATGGTCGAGGACATCTTCGACCTGCAGAACGAAGTGGCGCGAAAGATTGCCGAGGCACTCAAGGTTTCGCTCACCGCATCGGAGGAGGCGTCCCTGGCGAAAAAGCCGACCGACGACCTGCGCGCGTATGACCTGTACATGCGAGGCAGGGAGTTCCTGTCGCGGCGCGGGAAGAAAAACACCGAGACGGCCATGCGCATGTTCGAGAGTGCGCTCGACATCGATCGAAACTTTGCCGGCGCGTACGCCGGACTCGCCGAAGCGTCATCGTACATGCACGAATGGTATGACGGGGGCTCCAAGTGGCTCGGCCGCGCGATCGAATTCAACCAGAAAGCACTGGAACTGGATCCTCATTCCATCGATGCGCGGTTCGGCATTGCCATGGTCTACTTCCACCAGAAGCGGTATCCGGAAGCGCGACGCACGCTCGTCAGCGTGCTCGAGACGGATGCGCGGCAAGTCCCGGCCCGTCTGCGGTTGGGCATGATCGCGGAACGAACCGGAGACCTGAAGGAGGCCCTGACGCAGTATGAGGCAGCGGCCAAACTCGGACCCAACGAGGAAGAGCCATGGCGTCATCTGGCGACGCTGCATCGGAAGCTTGGCGACACCGACTCGGCGCAACGCGCGGCCATCAACGTCATCGAGATCATTTCGAGGAAGCTGGAAGCGAGCCTCGAGGACGTGGTGTTACTCAGCCGACTGGCGGAGGCGTACGCGCGCTTCGGTGGCAAGGAGGAGACGCATGCAATCCTCCGGCGTGTGCTCGAATTGGATCCGTCGGACGGACTCGCTCTGTATCACAGCGCGTGCGCCAATGCCCTGCTGGGGGAAACCGGTCCGGCGTTGATGCTGCTCCAGCGCGCGTACGACAGCGGATTCCGGGCGGTGGCTCAGTCGGCCTCAGCCGACAGCGCGTTTGACGCCATTAATGACAAAGCCGACTTCAAGCGTCTGGTTGCCGAGTTGACGTGACCGCGTTAACGTCGCCTGTACCCTCTCGGCAACTCCTGATGCCCAAATACGTTATTGAGCGGTTCATTCCCGGCGCCGGCAAGTTGACCGCCGACGAGTTGAAGGCGATTTCCGTGCGTTCGTGTGACGCGCTGAGCAAGCTTGGACAGCAGATTCAGTGGATCCACAGTTACGTGACGGACAACAAGCTGTATTGCGTGTACATCGCCCCGAACGAAGAGATGGTCCGCGAGCACGCGCGGTTGGGCGGATTTCCGGCCAACCACATTTCGCCGGTCAAGACGCTGATCGATCCGACGACGCCCGAAGACAGCGCGGCGTAGCCTGCTAGAACCAGCCTAACAAGCTGCGCAGCATCGGCACGATCCGCGAACGGTGGAATGCCGCCGGCTCGCGCCAGTACCGTCGTCCTGCGGTCGTAATCGTCAAGCGGATGTCGACGCCGCCGACGCCATCGAGCTGCTGCGAGAGCGGATACGCCGCGTCCAGTCGAATGGTCTTCCGCGAATCGCGCGGGATGGCGACGAGGAAGCCCGCACCGATGGCGAACTGCGGATCGGTCGTGATGCCGAAGGGAGCGTCGCCCGCCCACAGTTTGGCGGCATCGACGAACCCGGCAAGGCCGAGTCCAACCGCCTGACCGAATCCCCCAAGGCGCAGGCGGCGCTCGAAACGGCCCACGACCATTCGCGTGCCCGAAGCCGTTGAGCCATCGAATCCACGTGGTCCCGTGGTACGGTCATCGAGGAAAATTGCGACCGGCGTATCCTCGCGCCAAATGCCGGTGAACTCGGCGCTCACTTCCTGCGTCTGGCGATCGCTCACGCGCCAGTACCAGGCGAGTCGACTGCTGACGAGGCGCGCCGCGCGCTGCGTGTCGGAGCTGCGCCGTTCGGCGGTGACACGCGCGCTGGCGAATGACCGCTGACCACCGACGCCCGCGTAAACTTCTGTCGCGATGAACGGGTGGTCGTCGTCATCGGAAACGCCGCGCCCAAACACCGTGGCGGCCTGTACGCCTTGAGCGACGTCGTGCACCCCCTCGACCGTCTGAAGCCCGTCGACCGTCTTGAACGTCAGCGCGCGAAGACCGGCGATGATTCCCGCGCGCGCACCGCTCTGCGCGACATACGTGCTGGTGGGGGAGCCGGCTGGTGGCGGTTGCACGCCATCCGGCGCGATGACGACACCGGAGCTGGCGGGCGTGATCTTCTCGTGCGTAAAGAGGCCGCCAGCCAGGAGCTGGACGCCACCTAACGAAATCCGGCCGAGCGCGCCCGCGTTGAACGTGCGCCAATCGGTTTGCCAGGCCGACCGGTCGGCGATATTTCGATCGAGGGACACGTATTCGGTTTCGTCGCGCAGCGATAACTCCCACGCCACCGCCTGATATCGGGTCAGGTACGGCTCGCTGACGGAGACGGACAAGAAATCTCCGAGGGGACGACGGTCGACGGATGCGCCGAGGATCGCGCGACGGCCGAACATCGTTGGCTGGTTCAGGCGAAAGCGGAATCCATCGCGAAAGACGCCGCCGTCACTCCAATTGGCGTCGAACATGGTGCCAGTGCCGGCGAAGTTCACACTGCCGAGGGTGAGAGATTGCGGCGTTCCGTCGTCGAGCGTCATACCTACGATCGGCCGGAGGTCATCGCTCGCCTCGACGATGAGCCTCACGCCGTCGCCATCCGGTTCGGCGCGGATGCGAGCTTTGGCGACGTAGCGAAGCCCGCGCAGAAGCCGTTCACCTTCTTTCCGTCGTGCCTCGCTGCATGTGGCGCCGGGTCGCAAGAGCACGTAGGGACTGAGCGCACCAGGCCTCGTTTGGCGACCGTCAAGCACGAGGTTGACGATCGGCTTGACGATGCCTGGTGCGCCGTCGGCCACCCGGCGTATCGAGTTCTCTACATCGATGGTCGTGATCCGGCGACCTTCGCACACAGCGCTGTCGGACTGGGCGACACCAGGCTCCTGCGCGGCTGCAGATCGCGTGTTCAACAAGAGAATCGTCGCGGCGCTGAGTTGGACCAGCCTGCGAGTGGTGTCGGCGCGCATAGGGTCGGGAGGGACTGCCAGACCATAGCGCGGAGCGGTTCGCCCAGCTAGCCGTTCTGCTTTCTGATGCGGGCTGGCCGGCACAGCCGTAGGTTTGGAGCGGCCACTTTGGAGTGTGAATGACCGAGCCGTTCGGGCGACTGAATGTTGCGTTGAGTGACCGGTACCGTATCGAGCGCGAGCTCGGCGCGGGAGGAATGGCGACCGTCTACATCGCCGAGGACCTGAAACACCACCGCCAGGTCGCCGTGAAGGTCCTGAGGCCGGACCTCGCCGCCAGCCTCGGTGCGGAGCGTTTTCTCCGCGAGATCGAGATTGCGGCGAAGTTGCACCACCCGCACATCCTCCCGCTCTACGATTCCGGCGGATCGGATGGGGTCCTCTTCTATGTCATGCCCCTCGTGGAAGGGCAGTCGTTGCGGGACCGGCTGTCGAAGGGCGGAGCGCTGTCAATAGAAGAAGCGACACGGATCCTTCGGGAAGTCGCCGACGCCCTCGCCTATTCGCACCAGCATGGCGTGGTCCACCGCGACATCAAGCCGGAAAACATTCTCCTCTCCAGCGACCACGCGCTGGTCACGGACTTCGGCGTCGCCAAGGCGGTGAGCGAGGCGAAGAACGAAACCAACTTGACCGGCACGGGGGTCAGCCTCGGAACGGCGGCGTACATGTCGCCCGAGCAGGCGACGGCGGATCCAGCCACCGACCATCGTGCCGACCTGTACGCGTTAGGCGTGATGGCGTATGAGATTCTCGCCGGCCAGCCACCCTTTACCGGCAACGCGCAACAGGTCCTGGCGGGTCACCTCACGCGGCGCCCAGAGGCGCTCTCGGCGCGCCGGTCCACGGTGCCGCCGGCGCTCGAGTCGATCGTCATGCGGTGCCTGGAGAAAAATGCCGCGGATCGTCCGCAAAGCGCAGCCGAGATTCTGCGGGCGCTGGACGCGACGGTAACGGGAGCGCACACTGCGGCGATGCCGCCGCACACGGTGTCTCCGCGCGTCAGACGGCGATGGGTTGGAGCGATTGCGGGAGCTCTTGCCGTCGTCATGCTGGCGGCGGTCGGCGTCGCGTGGTTCGCGCGTGTGGGGCGCGCGGGGACACTCATCGGCGATGACGTACTCGCGGAGAACGACCTCGTCCTGGTCTCCGAGTTCGAGAACCGTACTACGGATTCGTCCCTCGCTGCCACCGTGACGGACGCGATCCGTGTCGAGCTACAGCAGTCGCGCGCGGTGCAGGTCATGAGTCAGTCGGCCATGTGGGCTGGACTCGAGCGCATGGGTCTCGGTCATGCCGCCTCGCTGCCTCAGCCGAAAGTGCAGGAGCTGGCCGAGAGGGAAGGTGCGAAGGCGTTCGTGGTGGGCGATATCTCGCGACTCGGCGCCGGCTACCAGATTACCGCGCGCGTGGTCGCCACCGCCGGGGGGAGTGAGCCGCTCACGGCACGCGCAACCGCCAACGATGAGCACGAGTTGATTGGGGCCGTTGAGAAAGTCGGTCGAGAGCTTCGCCGCGGGATCGGCGAGTCGTTGCGCTCCGTGCTGACCGCGCCGGCTCTGGCGCAGGTGACCACGTCATCGTTGCCAGCGCTCCGCGCGTTTACGGCCGCCCTGCGTTTTCATAACGAGGGCCAATTCCAGCGGGCAATTGCACTGGCAAACGAAGCCGTCGCGCTCGATTCGACATTCGCGGGGGCGTACGGCGCGATGTATACGGCGTACACGAACTTGAATGCCGTTGGTCAGGCGACGACCGCTGCCCGACGCGCGTTCGAATTGAGGGACCGCCTGTCTGAGTTCGAGCGCCTGAAAATCGAAGCCCGGTATCACGCAACGCGCGGCGATCTGCAGGCGGAAGAAGCGGCGTGGATGCGCCTGGTGGAGCTCGGTCGCGAGCACGGTAACTATGCGGCCACGCTCATGGAGGTCGGACGTGTTGCAGAAGCAGAAGCGCTGCTCCGGCGTGCGCTTGTGTTAGAACCGAAAAACGCGATCGCCTATTGGAACATGGCCGAAGTGCAGATCGCGCTGCACCGGTTCGACGCCGCGGACTCCACCGTCGCGACGTTGATTTCAAACATGCCTGAGAACCCGTACCGGTACTTCATTCACGCGGCCATTCTCTGGGGACGTCGTGATCTGGACTCCGTGGAATCTTACCTGGCGTCCGCGGATGGGGCGAAGCTCCCGAATCGTCAGTTCCAGCAATGCGCGCTCGATCTGCAGCGAGGTCGCATCCGCGCCTGGCAAGCGTGTCCGGCCAGAGGCCCGCTGCTTTACCGAAACCCGATGACGCTGATGGCCGAGTTCCGCATGACGGGCGACACGCTGCGAGCGCGGGAGGGATATGCGTCATTCCTCGCGACGGCGCCGGACGAGCGCGACCCAGATTTCTACGCGCGGACCATCACGCTGCTCGCCGACATTGGTCATGTTCGTGAGGCGAAGAAGCTGCTCGACGAGTGGCGCGCTTCCACCGGTCCGTCGCACCCCGGGTATCGGGCCGACTCCGCTCAAGCGGTCGGCGCCATTGCCGCGGCGGAAGGGCAGTGGGCCCGCGCGGTCCCTGCATTCCTGACCTGGCACAGTTCGCGGCCGGGTGGTGCGATCAACATATATAATCGCGGCCTCCCGGAAGCGGCCGCGATCCTGGCGCGAAACGCACAGCCGGATTCGGCGATAGTCCTGTTCGAGCAGGCATTGGCGACATCATCAGCGTATGGTGGCAACCTGTACGAACCCGGATGGTACGCGCAGTCCTTGCTCATGCTGGGTGACTTGTACGAAGCGCGTGGCGACCGTGCCAAAGCGGCCGAGTACTATCGGCGCTATATCGACGTGTTCAAGGATCCGGATCCGCCCATCGCCAGGCAGGTAGCGGCGGTGCGGGAGAAGCTGGCGCGCGTCACCGGCGAACCGGAAGTGAAGAGGCGTTAGGCGGATGAGCTCTGCGGGCGCTGGGAGAACCACGATCGGCGCTGTCGCCATCGTGCTCGCGTACGTCGCCGGACTCAACCTGGCCTGGCAGCCGGTTCAGATTCGCGTCTGGAACTACTTCAACTGGATCGACATCCTGGTGATGTCCATCCTCATCGCACCGTTTCTCGCGTCGCGATGGATCTGGCCGTCGGTTACCAGGGCGACGCGGATCGCGTGGTGGCTGGCCGCGATCATGGCCGTGGACGTGCTGTTCTTCACCATCACGGCCATTGGGCTGCCCGGCAGCGGCCATCCGTCGCTCGAGTCGCTTGTCCTGTATTTCAGCGCCATGGCGAAGATCGCGATGGTCCCGGCGGCGCTCATTGCGCTGTGCGTCGCGTTCTCGAAGGGCGAGCGAGTCATCGTCGTCGCCCTCGGTGTCATCTGCCTGATCTGCCAGAGCGTGTACAGCGTGCCCGGGCCGGAGCACCCATTCCGGTGGCTGCTGGTGCGCTATTGGCTTACTGGGGATGTGAGCTGAGTCTCAGTTCCTGCTTACCGACACAACCAGGTTGCCTCGACCATGGCATAGCCAATGCGAGGGAGTACCTGACCGGTAATCAGCGCAACGCCCCAAAACGTGACTAAGATCGCCAGGGCATGAGTTCGCACCATGCGACTGATCCACGTGCAGGCCACCACCCACACGCCCCCGACAATGATCATCATGGTGGCGGCCAGGTACGTCGCCAACCCTATGCCGCAGCTCCGGCCGTAAGGCCACCAGAGTATTGCAGTGCCGAGTGTGGCGACGCAGCCCAGCCGCGCCCAGACGAAGACCTTCTCATCGATCTCCCAACCCTTCCATTTGTGCTCAACCCGGCGCGCTCGGCCCTCGGCGACGGGCCCACGAGCCCGCGACGCAAGGGGAGGACGGGTAGGACGGGGACGAACCTTTGGATTCGGGTCTGCTTCCCAAACCTTCACCTGGTCGTAGGCGGGCACGCGATCACCTCGTTCCGCTGGAGTTCGATACCTGCCCGACTATCGACTCTGGCTTCGCGCAACCTATGAAATGACCAATGCGCGATGCGATTCGCGGCGCACCAATCAAGTGTGTTGTACGTGACGTGCGCGCTGCGACGCGCGGTGATCTGCGCTCGTGATTCAGTCGAGGCTTTAGGATTAATCTGACCGCAGTGCCTCGATAGGATCGACGCGCGTCGCACGCCACGCTGGGACCAGGCAGGCCACTGCCGCGACCAGTGCAAGCAGCGCCGCCGTTCCGGCAAACACGCGCGGCTCCTGCGGCGAGACGCCGTACAACGAGGATTGAAGCAGTCGCGTGACCGCCAGCGACGCTGCCACGCCAATCACCAGACCAACCACGGGAAAGACCATTCCCTCGCGCAATACATGCCACACCACCCGACCCGAGTTGGCGCCGAGGGCGATGCGAATGCCAAACTCCCGCGTGCGACTCGCGACGGCGTAAGAGAGAACGGCAAACACTCCGCTTGCCGCGAGCAGAAGCGCCGCGATGCCGAAGCCGCCGAACAACATGGCGTCGAAGCGGTGGCGCGCCCACGATCCGCTCACGACGTTTGCCAATGGCTGCACGTCCTGCATGGCGAGCTCGGGATCCAACGCGGTGATCGCCTGCCGCACCGCGGGAACCATCCGCATCGGATCGCCGGCGGTACGCACGAAGACCATGCGAGACGCGTACGTGAACTGGGCGTACGGCGTATAGAAACTGGCGAAGTTCGGACGCTGGTCGAGCGGTGCGTATACCACATCCCCGACGATGCCAACGATCTCGGCGCTCGAGTCGGGGTGGCTGAAGCTGCTTCCCCCGCCGAACCAGACGCGCTGGCCGAGCGGATCCTGGTTCGGCCAGAAACGGCGGGCCGCGGTCTCGCTGATTACGGCCACGCGCGGCGCGCCGGCACCGTCGGACGAGGTGAAGGCGCGCCCGCGACGGATGGGTATGCCTAACGTAGTGAAGTGATCGGGCCCGATGTAGTGCCGTAACACCGGCGGTGCTTCCGAAGGGCGGGGAACCGGCCGGCCGGCGATGTACAGCGTGCTGCTCGCGGTGCCTGACATCGGCGCACCGCCGTCAACCGAAACCGATTGCACGCCCGGCACTCGCGCGAGGGACTCGATGAGCTTCGACACGAACGAGCCGGCGGTCGCTGGAGGAATGCGTGCTTCCGACGGAATCACCCAGAAGGTGAGCACGTTCTCTGTCTCAACGCCGATGCTCGTTTGCCGCATCCGCTGGAAACTGTCGATGAGCAGTCCTGCCGCGACGACGAGCAACATTGCGAGCGCCGCCTCCAGAACTACGATGAGGCCACGCGCGGACGGCCGGCGCAGTGTCATCGCGTTGTCGGCGATCCCGCGGGCCCCCGACCTGATTCCCGAGGACACATCGACGCGGAATGCACGGACTGCCGGCGGCAGGGCCACGAGAAGTGCCGTCAAAAGCGCGAGCCCAACGCCGAAGGAGAGCTCGGCTACACCAAACGCAGGTGAGTCGAACGGAGCGAGACTTCCATAGAAGTTGCGGGGCGCCCAGACGTTGGTCGGCGGAGTGATCACCGCGCTTCCAATCTTCGCGAGCAAGAGCCCCACCCCCCCCGCCGAACACGCCCAACAGCAATCCCTCGCCAAACAAGTGCCGGAACAGACGTGTGCTGCTGCTGCCAAGTGCCACGCGAACGGACGATTCATGCCGCCGGGCCGCCTCTCGCCCGAGGAGCAGGTTGATCACATTGGCACAAGCGAGCAGGTGAAGGAGCGACACCGCGGCGAGCACGACGAAGAGTGAACGTCTGACCGTGCGATCGATCCTGGCGTCATTCAGCCTTATGCCGGTCGCGGTGACTCGTTCGTCCGGGAATGCGGGATCGCTGGGTACGGCGCGGTTGATACTTGCGCCGATGACTGCGAGATGCGTTTGCGCAGTGGCCAGCTCCACTCCCGGCTTCAACCTGCCGACGGCGCTGATGAAGTTCTGGTTAGTGGTGAGGAACTCGGCGTACGTGAGCTGGGGAGTCATCGTGCGCGGCACCCACAACTCGGCGCGGCCAGAAAGTCCGGAGAACCCTGGCGGCATGATGCCGATCACCGTATGCGTGACTCCATTCAGGCGGATCGTGCGTCCGACGATGCCCGGATCGGAGGCAAAGCGCCGAGTCCAGAATTGCTGGCCGAGCACCACGACCGGAGTCGGACTCCCGGGGTCATCCTCGGATTCGTCGAACACACGACCGCGAAGGGCGTGAACACGCAGCAGTGGAAAATACGAAGCGGAGACCCGTTCGGCCTGCGTGAGCTCCGCGTTCGCGTCGCCGCCGCCAGACACGGTCAGTGCGCCAGGGGAATAGCTTGCCGCTTGCTCGAAGCTCTCCTGCGTTTTCCGCAGCAGCTCGAAGCGGGCAAACGACCACCGTTCCCGTCGTGGTGGCTCGCCTAACGGATTCCGCTGGAGGAAGAGCATTACCAGGCGGTCGGCGTCCGGGAACGGCGGCGGACGGAACAGGGCACCGTTCACAACCCCGAAGGTGATCGTCAGCGCGGCGACGCCAAACGCAATCGTGAAGGCCACCGTGATGGAAAGCCCACTGTTGCGAGCGAGGGAACGCAGTGTGGTCGGGAGCGCCATGTTGGACGGGTTCTTGAACCAGGATAACGCTTGGATGCCGGAGAGGTGGTAATTGCGTCATCATTCGCTAAGCGCAGCTCGCCACTCATTGCGGCGGATCTACCCGAATCAATCTCTTCACGCAGGAGGCACATGCAAACGACGTGGGACAAGGTCGACGAGTACTTCGTTGAACACCTCTCCCTTTCGGATGATGTCCTGGATGCCGCGCTGGGAGACAGCACGGCCGCTGGTCTGCCAGCGATTAACGTGACGCCAGCGCAGGGAAAGTTCCTCGCGTTCCTCGCCAGCATGTGTCGAGCGCGACGCATCCTCGAGATCGGGACTCTCGGTGGTTACGGCACCATCTGGATGGCCCGTGCCTTACCGGCTGATGGCACGCTGATCACGCTCGAGATCGATTCGAACGCGGCGGCGGTTGCAGAACGCAACCTGGAGCGGGCAGGCGTTGCCAAGCGAGCAAAGGTTATGGTGGGTCGCGCCGCTGAAAGCCTGTCACGCCTGATCGCCGACAAGGTCAAGCCGTTCGACCTCGTATTCATCGATGCCGACAAGCAGAATAGCACGGTGTACTTCGAGGCGACGCTCGCGTTGTCACATCCCGGCACGGTCATCATCGTCGACAACGTGGTTCGTGAGGGCGCGATCACTGACGAGTTCAGCACCGACACGAACGTTCTCGGCATGCGACAACTGACCGAGTGGCTGGCAAACGAATCTCGCGTTTCGGCGACTGCAATTCAGACGGTGGGCAGCAAGGGCTACGACGGATTCATCATGGCGCTGGTGAACCCGTGAGTTGCCCACCCCGGTGACGATTCACGTGGTGCTCGTTCATCCAGAAATCCATTGGAACACGGGCAACGCCGGACGCACCTGCCTCGCCGCGGGCGCCACACTACATCTCGTCAGGCCACTGGGCTTTTCGCTCGACGAACGAGAGGTGAAACGGGCGGGACTCGACTACTGGGAACACGTTGAACCACGCGTCTGGCTGAACTGGGACGCACTCGAGGCCGCGCTCCCGACACTCGGCGAGCCTTATTTCTTCTCCACGAAGGCGACTCGCCTGTTGTGGGATACGCCGCTTGGTGCGCCAGAGGATGTGGTGCTGATCTTCGGGCGAGAAACTGGCGGTCTCCCGGCAGAACTTCACGACCGATACCGCGATCGATTCGTGACGATGCCGATCCTGTCGCCGCACGTGCGGTCGCTCAACCTGTCCACGAGCGTGGGCGTCGTGCTGTACGAGGTACTTCGACAACGGCGAGACAGGATGGAATAGCACTTACCGCGCGGGCCGGTCGGACACCGACAGGGCCTCCTGACCGCGCTGTCACTCTCGGAGTGCTCGATGAACGACAGCGATTGCGGCGGCGCCTTCACCAACCGCGGACGCCACGCGTTTCATGCTCCCGGCTCGAACGTCGCCTACGGCAAAGACACCGGGCAGGTTCGTCTCGAGGGTGTGCGGCGGTCGCGTCCCCGGCCAATGATCCAGGGAAAGGTCTTCAGCCGACAAGTCCGCGCCGGTCTTGATGAATCCCTTGGCATCGCACGCTACGCAACCCCGAAGCCACTCGGTGCTTGGCGATGCGCCGGTCATCACGAACACGTGGCGAATGGCGCGGCGTTCGGCTTCGCCTGACGAGCTATCCTTCCACGCCACGTGTTCCAGGTGCCCGTTGCCCTCGAGCGCTACGAGTTGCGTCGAGGTCCGCAGCGTGATCCGCGGGTTGTCCTCGATACGCCGGATGAGGTACCGCGACATGCTTTCTGCCAGGCCGCCTGCACGCACCAGCATGTGGACGTGTTTAGTCGTCTGCGACAGGAACACCGCGGCCTGGCCGGCGGAATTGCCCCCGCCCACGACGACAACCTCCTCACCGCTGCATAACTGGGCCTCGAGAAACGTCGCGCCGTAGTAAATGCCGGCTCCTTCGAAGTCGGCGAGTCGTTCGAGATCGGGCTTCCGATACTGGGCGCCGGTGGCGATGACGATTGTGCGTGCCGCGAGCCGCTGCCCACCATCGATCACCACGCTGTAGGGGCGTCGATCGCACGACAACTCGATAGCGTGTTTCGCCACGATCAAACCAGCGCCGAACTTCTGCGCCTGGTTGTAGGCGCGCGCTGCCAGGTCCTGTCCCGAAATTCCGTTCGGAAAGCCAAGGTAGTTCTCGATCTTCGAGCTCGACGCCGCCTGTCCACCGGGCGCGTCCATCTCCACGACCAGCGCGTCCAGCCCCTCAGACGCGGCGTACACCGCCGCCGCGAGACCCGACGGCCCTCCGCCGACGATGATCACGTCGCGGAGTTGCTCGAGATCCACCGACTCGTTGAAGCCCAGGCAGTCGGCGATCTCCTCGTTCGTCGGGTTGCGCAGCACAACTTCACAGCGACAGATGAGGACCGGGATGTCGGCCGAGGTGACGCCAAACTGATCGAGCAGCTCCTGCACATCGCCATCGGTGTCGAGGTCGATCGAATGGTACGGGTGACCGTTGCGGGTCAGGAACTCCCGCACGCGCAACGTGCCGGCGCAATGCGATGAGCCGATCAGCACGACGTCGCCAATGTGGCTGGCGATCAGCTCGACGCGTCGCAGCACGAACGCGCGCATGATGATCTCCCCGATGTCGCTGCAGGTCTGCAGGACGCGGAGCATCTGCGGCCGATCGATCTCGATCACCTCGCTATCCTCGGCGGCCCGAAGGCGGACGAGGCTGCGCCGACCCGAGAGGATGTTGGCCTCGCCGGTGAACTGTCCCGGCCCCGCGGTCGTGATGACGGTTTCCTCGTCGCGCGTCACGCGCAGGATTGCGATGCCGCCTTGCAGGACCACGAAACAGCGTGGATTGGAGTCGCCGTGTTCAAGCAGGACTTCACCACGCGCTACGCGACGGAGCTCTCCGTAGGAATGGAGCTGGTCGAGCTGCGTCGGCGAAAGCGTCGGAAAGACGGCCTCGCGCCGGTTGATGGTCGGAAGGATTTCCGACGTTACCTTGTCGTTCAGCAGGTCAGTCATGGCGAAAGATTGTGACGGTTACGTGGAGCCTTTGAACGTATCGATCTGCGCAATGACCGAGACCGCACTCGCTTGCGGCGCTCACGGTCGACGCCGGTAGCTGCCGATGTTCTCGTGTCGCAATTCGAGCTCACCTGTGGCAGGTTTTACCTTCGTCGCGGTAGGAAATCGGTGGCGTGGGGCCCGAAACGCCGAACTTCGTGTGACAATTGTCATCCCAGGGACAATGACAGGTTGTGTGGCTAATCGAACGCGCGGATGCAACTGTCACAGCGATGGCAGCCACACTTGGTTCGACGCCCAGCTTCACGCTCCCCGAGATACTGGGGCCGATTGACGCGAGCCTCCACGCTCGGCCAATGACCTCGGCCGCCGCCGTGACGCCTGTGATGCGCGACCGACGTCGCGTTCACGACGTCCCAAACCGGACGTCAGGGACGCTCGTGCGCACGTTCGGTGGGATCGCGATCGGGCTGAACGTCCTGATCACGATCATCAACGTCTCGATGCTTTTTAGCTGGCCCCAATACATCGACCCGGTGGTCGGTCCGCGCGGGCTGCTCATTGCCTCGCTGACCCTGCCGCTGCACCTCCGGCACGTGGTGTACGAGCTGCGCGGCCAGCGTCCACCGGCCGGTATGTGGACATTGGCGCTGCTCGCGCTGGCGAACGCGGTGGCGTTTGTCGCGGTCGGCCCTCCCTGGATCTTTGAATTCGCCTCGCTGGCCGTTTCGATCCTCATCGTGGTGCGCGGCAGGTGGGCTGCGGTCATGGTCGCGCTCGTGCTCGTCTCGCCGATTCTTCTCGTCAGGCAGCCGCCACCGTTTCTGGCCTCGCCGACCACGGCGCTCGCCGTCATCTATCTTGTGCTGGCGATTTTCTGGCGGGCGGTGACGCAATTCGTGCCCATACGCCTGGCCGGGACGATCCGGCAGGTCGAAGCCGCGCGGCGTGAGCTCGAGACACGCGCCGTCGTGCGCGAGAGAATGCGGATCGACGACGAGCTGCGCGAGGGCATCGGTTCGCGACTGCAGCACATCATCACCCATGGCGACAACGCACTGGCGGCCGCATCGAACCAGGTCGACATCGCCATCGACGAACTGCGCCGCTTGGTGGTTGGTTCACGTGCGGCGCTGACCGAGGCGCGCCGTATCGTTGCCGGCTATCAGACCCCAACGGCGCGCGACAACCTGGCCGCGGCGGCGACTCTTCTGGAGTCGTCCGGCGCCACAGTTCGGGTTGCGGTGGCGGATGACGTGCCGCTGGACACGCCGGACGATCGATTCCGGCTCCAGATCCGCGACGCGCTCATGCACGTTCTTCGCGGTGAGCCATCGGCCGCCTACCTCCTGCAGGTTACGCGTGCCGGTGACACGCTGAGCATCGCCGTCACGCCGGAGAACGGCAACGCGCGCGCCATGGGTATGGTCGAATGAGCCCCGCTACCGCGACGGAACCGGTCGCGCAGGGATCCGTGCGGCCTCGGTGGCTGCTCGTCGCCATGCACCTGCCGTTCATCGCTTTCCCGGTGGCGCAAGTCACCACTGGGGCACCGAGGTTTACGGAACTGCCGGGACCTCTGGCGCTGCCACTCGTGCTCATTGCCGGTGGCCTCCAGGTGCATCACAGCCTGGCTGCCGCGGAAGGCCGACGCCCACACTTCTGGCAATGGACCCTGCTGCTCCTCCTGTTGGTGGTTTTCGTGCCGTTTCCCTACTGGGGTCAATCGTGGTTCACGCTGCAGTGGTTCGCCGTTGCCTCGTGCGCCATGCTGCTGCCCTTGCGACTGGTCGTACCGGCGGCGATCACGTTGGCGTTAGGCATGGGGGTGTGGATCGCCGGGCTCGCCGATCGTGTCTCGGCCGTGCAGGTGGCATGGGTCGTCATATACGACGCGGCCATCCTTCTTATGGGCGGATGGGGACTCTATGGCGCGGCACGGCTGGTGCACCTGCTGGACGAGCTTCAGGATGCACGTGCGGCGCTCGGTGAAACGGCGATTGGTCGCGAGCGCCTCCGTATCTCGCGCGACCTCCACGACCTGCTCGGTCAATCCTTGTCGGCCGTGTCCCTCAAGGGTGAGCTGGCGATCGGCCTTCTCGAGCGCGACCGGCCGCACCGGGCAATCGCCGAGATCGAAAGCCTGGTGTCGGTGGCCCGATCGGCGTTGCACGACATGCGCCACATCCCGCATCGCGAGCTGCCCATCTCCCTCTCGAAGGAAATCGTCAGGGCGACGGACCTGCTATCCGCAGCCGGGATCGAGCCCGAAGTCGACATTGCGACTGAAAATCTCTCCGCGCCAGTTGAGGAGCTGTTCGGGTGGGCATTGCGCGAAGGTGTGACGAACGTCCTTCGCCATAGCGCGGCGAGCATGTGCACGATCAGCGTCAGGAAAGAGCGTGATGCGGTGCAGATGGTCATCGAAAACGACGGGACCATCGGCCCGGCCGGCGACGGACATGGCTTGAGCGGCCTGGCCCAACGCGCCTCATCGCTCTCCGGTTCGGCGCGTGGGTACGCCGTCGGTCAGGATCATTTCCGGCTCGAAGTCATGGTCAGCGAGATGGCGCAATGATCCGCGTGCTGATCGCCGAGGACATGCACATGATTCGAGGCGCGCTCGTCGCGCTTCTGTCGCTCGAACCAGACATCGAGGTCGTCGCGGAGCTGGATCGGGGCGACACCGTGCTGGAGACGGCGGTGCGACTGCAACCGGATGTCGCTGTTCTCGACATCGACATGCCGGGGCTCGACGGGTTGAGCGCCGCCGCAGCGCTGCACACCCAACTTCCCAACTGTCGCACGCTCGTCCTGACGGGACTGAGCCAACCCGGGAACATGTTGCGAGCGCTCAAGGCTCACGTCCGCGGGTTCGTGTTGAAGGACGCGCCACCGGCTCACCTCGCGAACGCGATCCGTTCCGTGATGGCAGGGCGCCGCGTCCTGGATCCCGAGTTGGTTGCGACCGCGCTGGAAACGGGAACGACCCCGCTGACCGACCGTGAGGCCGACGTGTTGCGGAACGCCGAGTCGGGACTCGCCACGGAAGACATAGCCGATCAGCTCCATCTTTCACCGGCAACCGTCCGCAACTACCTCTCGAACGCCATGGCTAAACTCGGCGCGCGGAATCGCCTCGATGCGATTCGGATCGCGCGCGGAGCCGGGTGGTTGTAGTCAGCGCGTCACCGGCGCTGCACGTTAGGCGGCTGGTATCCGGCGGTCAGCTCCTTGGTCTCCGTGAATGGCCCATCGGTGAACATGAGCCGGCGACGGCGCCGTCCGAGTCGTGCGCGTTCGGCACGCTCGCCGAACGCCGTCACCCGGCTCAGCAATGCCTTCCTGGCCGGTATGATCGCCTCCCAGGCCGCAGAGCGGCACAACATCACAGGCTGTAACGCTTTCATCGACCAGTCTCCTTTCAACGAAACGCCGCGCCAATCCGCACGTATCCCGTTTCGCTCCGGAATGAATCCTTTCATCGACAAGTCTCCTTTCAACGAAACGCCGCGCCAATCCGCACGTATCCCGTTTCGCTCCGGAATGAGTCCTGCGATTGAGCGATCTGCTCAATCTCTGGTCGCATGGTCGCAGAAACGCGGTCTGTGGGGCAGGTGACGATGTCGTGAGTTGCAGGTGACGATTGTCATCGGTCCCGTCCGTCGGCCGGCGATTCCGGACTAGCCGTTCGGCGGATGGTGTACATCATCGTGATTTCGCATGGTTCGACAGCAAACGAAACGGGATACGAGCGGATCTAGGCGGCGTCTCGTTGGAAGCTGCTCGAAAAACTCGAACAGGTGGAATCATGACGGACACACGCACTTCCCTGGCTACTTTTTCTGATGAACTCGCAGACGCGACGGCCGACGCAGGTGCCGCCATCGTCGCGGTTCACGCGCGGCCTCGCCTGCCGTCGACCGGCGTCCACTGGCAAGACGGCGTGGTGGTAACAACCGACGGCACGATCCGTCGCGAAGAGGGCATCACGATCACGTTGCCGGACGGACGCAATGTCCCTGCCACGCTGGCCGGGCGCGATCGCGGCACTGACCTCGCGGTCCTTCGGATTCCCACCGGGTCGATGCCCATAACGCGACTCGGTGATGCTTCTGCGTTGCGGCCGGGAAACCTGGTGCTTGCGCTGGCGCGGTTAGGCGATGACAGCGGAGGCCCGCGTGTGTCGTTCGGCGCCGTGAGTTCCGTCGGTGGTCCCTGGCGTTGCTGGAAGGGTGGCGAGATCAGCCGCCGGCTGCAATCGGACCTGACGATCTACCCCGGCTTCGGCGGCGGTCCGCTGGTTGATGCCTCGGGACGTGTTCATGGCATCAATTCCGGCGGACTCAGTGGCGCGCTCGCCACGACGATCCCCTTCGAAACGGTGGACCGCGTTCTGAAACTCCTGCTCGAGCGGGGATACGTTGCTCGCGGCTGGCTTGGCGCCGCGATGCAGCCCGTGCGGTTCAGCGCGTCGACGGCGAAGCAGCTTGGCCTCGCCAATGACGGCGGACTGATTATCCTGTCGGTTGAACCGGATGGTCCGGCGGCGAATGCGGGACTCTTCGTGGGAGATGTCATCGTGAAGGTGGACGGGCAGCCGCTTGACGATATCCATCAGCTGTTGCGCGTGCTGGCTGGCGACGTTGTTGGCCGGACCCTGCGCCTGGATGTGGTGCGAGGAGGTGGCCTCGCGTCGGTCGAGGTGCTCGTTGGCGAGAGGCCACGCCGGCGGTCGTGATGACGGGTTTCCTCAGCGCGGCCGCCGAACGGCTGCGGGCGAGCGTCGCACGCATCCTCAATGGAGACGGGAGCGATGGGTCGGGAGCGGCCATTGCCTGGCGCAGTGGCGGCGTGTTCGTCACCAGCGCCCATGTCGTTAGGTCGTCGAACGTCAACGTGATGACACCGGACGGACGACAGATTCGCGGTGAGGTGGTGGCCCGGGACGTTCATCGCGATATCGCCATCGTCAGGGCGCCGGCGGCGAAGATGCCGCCGGTGCAGACGGCGAACCCGGATGTGCTTCGACCAGGTTCGCTGGTGTTTGCGATCGGTCACCCATTCGGCGTTGTCGAAGCGGTGAGCGCCGGCGTGTTGCAGGCAGTGGGTTGGCTGCCAGAGGGCCTCGAACTCGGGCGTCAGCGATTGCGCTGGGTTCAAGCCGATGTGCGCCTCGCGCCTGGAAACTCCGGCGGCCCATTGGCAGACTCGGAAGGCCGAGTCATTGGCGTCTCAGCGATGATTCTCGCTGGATTGGCGCTGGCCGTTCCGGCAACGGACGTCGAGGCAATGCTGGTCGGCGTGTGAAGCTCCGCGTGTTCCTGACCGTCGGCGATCCGGCCGTGAGGAGGAGAATCGCCGCTCTGCTTCGGACCGACACCGACGTGGTCCTGGTTGGTTCTGACGCTGACGCGGACGTTGTGGTCGGCGACTCCGCGGTGCGAACTGGTTCCTCGACCGCCGACGCGACGTCAGAAACGGATCTGCTGCTGACGGTTCGCGAGTTGGGCGTGCTTCGCCTGGTCGCGCACGGACTTGGCAACAAGGAGATTGCCGCCGAACTCGGGATCTCGAGTCATACGGTGAAGTACCACCTGGCCGCCGTCCTTTCAAAACTCGGCGTGCGCACGCGAACCGAAGCCGTGACGATCGCCCTGCGTAAGGGGTTGGTTCCGCTGTAGCCGTTGTCGTTCGGTCGTTAGGTGCCTTGCGGCTGTGCGGCGGGTGTACCGTTTGCGGGCGCGATGTTCCCATTCAGCCGGAAGGTGTTTTCGGGGTCCCACCGCTGCTTGAGGGCCGCGAGTCGCGCGAACTTCGTAACGCCGTACGCATCGCGAACGCGTTCGTTGATGTCAGCGCCGAGGTCGTTGACGTAGACGGCGTCTCGAGCGAACGGCGTAAGAGCACGCCAGTTCTCGCGCGTCAACGACATGTTGCGTTCATCCTCGGATGAGTCGGTCCAGGTGGCCGCTGCCAGAAGATCGAACTGTGCGCTTCGGTTCGAGTACGCGGTTTCTTCCTCCCCCACGTTTGCGATCGCACCGCCGAGTGAAAATAGTTCGATCCCACAGCCACCTCCGGCAACGAGGCCGCGTTCGACAAACGCGTCCAGAAAACCATCGGAGAGTTCCCACATCAGCGATCCCTTCCAGTAGTGCCTTTTGCCGGGACCCGATCCATCACCCGTTGCGGCCTGGACCTCGGGATACGTCATCACGTCGATTTGCTCGGCCAGGGTCGGCGCGAGTCCCTTCAGGAATCCCCCCAGCTGACGCCCGACATCCAGGTTTCGGCCTGAATACGTGTACCAGACGTAGACCTCGCGGCTCGACGCACCATCCACATCGAGCGTCCCCGATCCGCGCCCTGGCCCAATGCCAACCAGGGCGCACAGCTCTGGTGGTGCGGCATTCATGAGCTCCGTGGACAGTCCGACGATTTGTCGCGCGTGTTTGGCCGCGTATCGCTGCTGCACCGAGAGCACCGGGCCAACTTCGTGCAACTGGAATTCAAACTCGGTCACGATGCCGAAATTGCCACCGCCGCCTCGCAGGCCCCACAACAAATCGGCGTTCTCCACCGGGGACGCGCGCACAATCTCGCCGTCGGCAGTCACCACCTCGGCCGAGACGAGATTGTCACAGGCGAGACCGTGCATCCTCGCCAGCCATCCAAAACCTCCACCGAGCGTCAGTCCAGCGACCCCGGTGTGATGGACCATTCCTCCCGTTGTTCCCCATCCGTACGCGTGAGTCACCCGATCCAGGTGCTGCAACAAAGTGCCGCCCTGAACGCGCGCCCGTCGTGACTGTGGATCAACCGTCACGGCGTTCATGGGCTGCAGGTCGATCATCATGCCGCCGTTCGTGCATGACAATCCTGCAACACTGTGCCCTCCACCGCGCACGGCAATCTCGAGTCCCTCACGTCGTGCGTATTCGAGCGCTGTGACGACGTCGATCGTGGAGCGGCAACGCGCGATGACGGCCGGTCGCTAGTCGATCATTGTATTCCACAAGCGTCTTGCGGCGTCGTAGCCGGTCGTGTCCGGTGTCAACCACGAGTCTGGAAAACGCGTCACGGTGCGAGGGGTTGGCGTCGGACCTACGTTAGCGGCCGGGCCGGACGTCACCAAGGGACCGGTGCGGTGCCTCTCGGATGACATTCGTCACGCGCTCGTTACGACATCAATCTCTGCCGATCCACCGGCGCTGTCGCGAGCATTGCTTCAGGAATTCCACGCCGCACATAATGAGAGCTGAGGCCGGTGCCAACCTAACGAGCGGAGCCGTATGGTCGTCGACCGCGCAAACATTTGGGAGAGCGACGGTGAGAGTTATCATTCTTTCAACCACGGTGATTGTTGCCATGACAGTTGAAACCGAAGCTCAGAGAACAGAAGCGGCGACCACAACGTCTGCTGCGGCCGACCTCAGGGCTCGTTAGGAATGAGGAACGAGGTGGAGCTGGATATCACCGCGCCTGGCGACCTTTCTCGCGCGTTGGCTGCTGAAATTGGCGCAGGGATCCGGAACGGACGGCTGTCGCCGGTCGACGTTGCGCAGTACTGCCTCAATCGGATCGAAGCACTCAATCCGAAGCTGAACGCATTTATCACGGTGACTACCGACCTCGCACTCGAACAGGCGCGGATCGCGGAGGAGGAGCTTCGTCAGGGTCGCTGGCGGGGCCCGCTGCACGGAGTCCCGGTGGCGGTCAAGGATTTCTACGACACGGCCGGGATCCGGACGACCGCTGGGTTCGAGCACTTTCAGAACAGGATCCCGGAACGGGACGCCGCGATGGTCACGCGGCTCCGTGACGCGGGGGCAGTCCTCGTCGGCAAGACGAACATGCACAAACTCGGCATGGGCACGACGTCGCTCGAGAGCTTCTTCGGGCCGGTCGTGAACCCATGGAGTGAAAAACACGTCGCCGGTGGCTCCTCGGGCGGCTCGGCGGTGGCGGTGGCCGCCGGTTTCTGCTTCGCCACAATAGACACCGACGCAGTTGGTTCGGGACGACTGCCGGCTTCGATCTGCGGCGTCACCTGTCTCAAGCCGACGTACGGCATGTTGAGTGGAGAGGGCATCCTGGCAGGCGAGGAAACCGACCCCGCGATCCTCGTACTCAGCCATCCGTGCCTGATGTCGCGTAGCGCAGAAGACGTCGCGCTGACGTTTGACGCGCTGACCGGTACGCCGGTGCCCGAGAGCTCGACGCTGCGCAGGATCGGCATCGCGACCAACTTCGCCGGCTCTGAGGAGATTGCGTCGGCATTTGTTGCGGTGGTCTCGATCATCGAGGCGATGGGCATCGAGACGCGACCGGTTGAAGTCCCCTTCGACAAGGCATCGTTCGACCTGACCCACATCCAACGAGATCGAACGCGAATCGACGCGCTGCTGTTCGAAGATGTCGACGCGATCGTGCTGCCCACGTTGACCGAGCCGACACCCACGGTGGAGGAAGCTTGCCGTCGCGGCGACCTGGCCGTTTCCCCCGACAACACCTTCTTCTGCAACTACTTCGGTTTGCCCGCGATCAATGTGCCGATGGGACCCGACGAAAATGGGCTGCCACTTGGCGTCCAGTTTGTCGCGCCTCACGACAGCGATGCCTCACTTCTGGCCCTCGCGCTTGCGTACCAGCGCGCCGCCAACGGGCGATTCGTGCCGCCCTCGTTGCCGGGTTAAAAAGGTCCAGCCTTTCGCGCTGGGCGTTCCTCCTGGACGGCGCCGGCGCGCCTTCGCCGGGCACAGATTGGTCAGGAATTCCCTGCGGGCCGCATCAGCACGGGGTTATCTTGAAGGCACATGATAGACTCACCGGGTCGCAGTGGTCCTCCGCGGAGCGCCGCCGCCACACACAAGTCGAAGAGCGCCGTGCAGCGTTCGGCGACCGCCTTGTTGGATGAGCTGGCGCCGGAACGTGTGCTGAGGCGCATGGATCCGCTGCCCGGTAAGGTGGAGCAGCATCGCTCGCCGAACGGTTGCGTGCTCCAATCCTCCGATTGCGCGGTCAGCGTCTCGTGGTTCGCGGAAGAATCCAAGGGGTCTGTTCTGGGGGAACTCCACATCGTCGTCTGGCGCGGCACGGTTGCCCGTCGGGGAGCGACCGCTGACACGAAGGGCGCGACGATTGTGTCGGAGCTCATCCTGTATCCCATCGAGCCGCCGGCGGACGATTGCCTGTGGCGCGCCACGGACGGTGTCCAGTACGATACGGCCTCGCTCGCGGCAAAATGCCTCACGTTGCTTCGGGATCAAGTCGTCACCCCGCAATAAGCGTATCCTGACACGTTAGGCGATCGGCTCGAGGACGGTGACCCTTTGCGAAGTGGAACCCACTTGAGAAACGGCACGTTCCCCGCCGCATGAAGTACACGAGGCGGCTCGTCGCGCTGCTGGCGGCTCTGACGTGGCACGGCGCGGGGGTTGGCGCCCAGGGCACCGATTCCATAACGACCGACTGGGAGGTCGAGCCCGGATTCCGCGTGGATGTCGTCGCGCGCGGCTTCAAGTTCCCGACGGCGATCGCGTTCGTTCCGCGCCCGGGACCAGCGCCGGGAGATCCGCGCTTCTTCGTCACGGAATTGAACGGCGTGGTGAAGGTCGTCACCAACGACGGCTCCGTGCTGCCATTCGCCAGCGCATTCGCCAGCTTCACGCCGCGGCTCGACATTCCAACCGGTGAAGGGGAAAACGGGACGGCGGGGATCTGCCTCGACCCCCGGAGCGGGTATGTGTTCGTGACGTTCGTCTACGACGACTCCGCGCGCGTGATGCGGAACGGCATGGTGCGATTTACGACGCAGCCGGGCACGTTCGCGACAAAACCGGGCGCCGTGGTGTCGTTCAACGCCATTTTCGCGGCCGACCGTTCGGGCGAATCCCACCAGATCGGGGCCTGCGCGGTTTCGGACGGCCACGTGTTCGTCTCGGTTGGGGACGGCGTGCAGCACGAACAGAGCCAGCAGCTGGCGTCGACGTTAGGCAAGGTGCTGCGGATGACCCTCGAGGGCGGCGCTCCGGGCGACAACCCGCATGTGAACGATCCGCGCGGAGCGGCCCGCTTTGTCTGGGCGAGCGGCTTCCGCAATCCGTTCGGACTGCGGGTGCTGGGCAACCGGGTGTTCGTCGCCGAAAACGGTCTCAACATCGATCGGTTTCTCGAAATCGAGCGCGGCCGGAACTACCTGTGGGCCGGCAACGATTGGTCGATCGGGCTGAACGCGTCGGTCGTGTTTGCGCCGGCAACGTCGCCGGTGCAACTCGACTACGCTTCCGCCGCGTACGAGCCGTTCCCGGCTGCCTACCGCGATCAGTTCTACCTCGCCTTGAGCGGTGACCCCGGAACGCCGGGGGCGGGACTCCCGGGAGATCGCAGTGTGGTGGCGATCAGTTACGACTTTGCCAGGCGGGAAGTGCGCTCGGCCCCGCGACCGATTGTTCGCTATGCGGGGAACGGGATCGGAAACATCGTCGGGATGAGCCTGGGTCCCGACGGCCTCTATTTCGCGCCCCTGTTTCCGGGTGCCGACGGTGGCAGTTCCGTCTTGCGTGTGTCGTACGCGCCGGACCGCCCCCACGAGCGGCTCATCGGCAGTTCAAGCAATCCGACCGGATTGATTCACGACAAGGGGTGCCTGGGTTGCCATCGGTTCCGCGGTATCGGCGGCAGCCGTGGTCCACCACTCGATACCCCGCCGTTGCGACAGCGACTGTTCGAGCGACTGACGTCCGCCGGGTACCTGGGCGCCCTTTCGGCGCCGGACTCGTTAGGGCGACAGCCGTACACATCCCTCACCGACCGTCGTCAGGCAGTCGTCACGGCCGCTCCGATCGATCGTCCGAAGGTCTGGCTCGTCAACTGGCTGCTCGAACCTCGCTTTGCGCTGCCGGCCGCGACGATGCCCTCGCCGGGGTTGACTGAGAGTCAGGCGGCGGACCTGGCCGATTTGCTGCTCGGGCCCGCGCCCGCGCCTCCGACATGGCGCGATCGCATCCCACCGTCGCGATACCGGTATGTGCTGATCGCCTTGGTGGCGGGATTGGCCATCGGCATGCTGCTGCGCCGGGGGCGCCGACCGGGCGTTCGTTAGGCACCTGGCGCGTTACGCGAGCTCGTCGGGTCGACACGACACAAATACGGATGAGATCCACCGTCAGCCTCAACCGGACGGCGCGCGTGGCCCGCACTTGACCGCGCGCCTCGTCGTTGATGATGATTGCGTAGCCCCCACACACGTCGCGTCGACGCGCGATGGTCGCCATCCAGGGTGACCGCCTCGTCATCGCAGTGGTGAACGTGACTGATGGTCCAGCCCCGCCAGCGCAGGTCACTGGCGACCCCCCTGCGACGCTGGACGCCAAAGTCCGGCGAAGGAGTCAGACATGTCGGGCTCGAGATCTATCATGTCCATTTTATTCCTGTCGGGCGGACTCGCCGCTTGCGACGCGGACCCCGTGAGTCAGCAGCGACCGGCTGAGCCGGGCTTGGCCCCAACTGGGGCCGCGTTCGGCGCACTCAATGCCCACGACGAACATGGCAGTCGACAAGTCGCCGTGGTCGACGATTGTGACGCGAGCGATCCATCCTGGGCCGCAAGCGGCGGCTGCGCACTTGTTGGGGGCGCAGTCAACAACGCCGAGTTCGGTGCGCTGCTCACGTCAACGCTCGCGACCGCGGTGGTAGGTCACTCCGCCTGGCGGATGGAACCATCGTACCTTCGTGCGGAGTCCGGAAAGCGCATCACGGTCATCAACATTGGCGGCCGGAACCACACGTTTACGCCAGTCGCCCAATACGGTGGAGGTCGTGTGGCGCCGTTCAACGTGGGCCTAACGCCGGCCCCCGAGTGCGCACCGACAACTCCGGACACATACCTGCTTCCGGCTGGCGGACAATTGCAACTCAATGACCTGACGCCCGGCAATCATCGCTTTCAGTGTTGCTTCCACCCGTGGATGCGCGCCGTCATCAAGGTGCAGTAAACGCGAAAGAAGGGCGCGTCCCGCGGCAAAACGTCGCGGGCGCGCCCGATGCGACTGAAGGGGAGACTATGGACGAAGACCTCGAGGTGTTGACGCGAGAGCAATTGGTCACCGAAGTCAAACGCCTCCGGACCGGCATCCGTGCACACCGTGACAGCAGCGGCCAGGAACTCTGTTGGCATCATCCCCAACTCTGGGGACTCCTACCGGAACGCATGCGATCGGAGATTGCCGTCCCGCCATGGCCGCAATTCCTGCGGGGCTGCCTTAGGTATCGCGAGGCGCTCGACCGTGAATTACCCGACGCACCGGTCGATCGTGACGGATTCGCGTCCTGAGACCCGATAGACGACCAATCGCGCACCGGTTCCTCGGCGACTAGATTTTTCTGTCGAGTACGGCGCAGGCGCCGAAGAACGCATTTCCCTGGCCATCTGTTTCGAGGATCCGACCATGACAGACCCGGCAACGTTCACCGCGGAGCATCGCTCCTGGCAGTGGGAGCTGGTGTTGCGGTACGAAGATGGGTCACTCCCCGCGGCGGAGTGGAACGAGACGACGCTCGGAACCGTCGCCGCGTGGTATGCAAAGAACCTGACGCGCGAACAGGCCACGACACGTTACGCGGAGCACTACCACCGGAATCATCGTCGGCTCACGCACCGTCGCGACGGCGCTTCGGTCGCGACCGAAGCGATCGAGGCGGTGGATAAGGTGTGGGAGTCGCTGCTGGCCAAGGCGCTGGAAGCCAAGGGCTGACTCGTCAGGCAGCCCTGACGACCACTTCTGGTAGCCTGGCGACCTTCGGACCGGCGCTGCGGGCTGGGTCCGTCAATCCCAACGTGGTGCTGCGACCGGATTAGCTGTCGCGTTTTTTCCTCGAGCGGTGCGACACGTTAGGCTCCTGGATCAACGGGCCCGGTAAACCGAAGGGCCGAATGTGACGGCCCTCACACCGCCCGACGGGCCGGCTTCGTCCTTGCGGTTGCCAGCCAGACCAGACGGTCACGCATCCGACGCGCTGACAACGAGATCGCGCCCGATGTGACAATCGGGGTGCCCCCATCCGTCTCTGCTATGACGTTGACGACCCACGCTTCTAGAGGCGCTCCTAGAGGACGCTCTAAGAGGACGCCCTTAGAGGACGCCCTTAGAGGACGCTCCTAGAGGACGCTCTTAGAGGTGGAGGAGCTCTTTGTGGGTGTTTCGTCGGCTAAAACGGCACAAGCATCATTCGAGGCGATCGCATGAACGAACGCGTACACAAGGCGTTGGATGGCGACTTCGACAGGAACGCACTCAGCGCTCCTGAACTCGAAGCGCTCCTGGAGTCAGAGGCTCGCATCGATGCCGTGCTGCGCGCGATTCCTGCGCAACCACTGCCGGACCTGGCTCCGGCTGTCCTCCATCGCATCAAGACCACCCAGCGCCTTGCAGCGAATCCTGCACCGAACGCAAAGCTGTCGAGTTCCGCCTGGCGCGTGACCGACTGGCTCTGGCGGCCGCGCCCCGTCTCCATCGGATGGAGACCGGCCTACGGACTCGCCGCGGCGGCCCTTGTCGGTGTTCTTCTGGCGACCAACCTCATGCGGCGCGACCCAGTGTCACTTCTGTCGACACAGCAGGTGTTCACGCAATTCGTGTTGCGGGCTCCCGATGCGGAGCGCGTTGCCCTTGCCGGTGACTTTACCGGCTGGCAACCGGCGATCACGATGACCCGCTCTGAGCCGGGCGTGTGGACCGTGGTGGTTCCGCTTGATCCGGGAATTCACCAATACTCGTTTGTCGTGGACGGCGTGCGCTGGGTTGCAGATCCGACGGCACCGGCGGTCAACGACGGCTTCGGCGGCGTGAATAGCCGGGTCGCCGTGCTGATGCCTGACGCGAGGAAGCTCTGATGCGCGCCCGCGCGCGGCTCCTTCTGCTCGCGAGCGTCTGGACCGCTCCCGTTGCAATGTCAGCGCAGGAGTGGCAGGCGACCGCGCACACGGGCCGCATCCGCTCGGCACTGGATCCCGCGGCGGCGTCTGCGAGCTTCGCCGTTGGACTCCGATACGACGACCCATTCGCGGGCCTTCGGTTGTCGGCGGGCGTCCCGACGAGGTCCGCCGAGACGCTCTGGGGCACCGCGGGCGCCTGGAAGCGATTGTCGACGCGGTTTGGCGGAATTCGGTCCGGCGTCGATGTCACCGGCACCGCGTTCCTGACCATGGACCGGTCCGGCCAGTCCGCACCAATCCCCGGACCCTTCGATCCGCCCGCCTTGCCGGACGCCAACCGTGACGGATACGCCCTCGCCGGCCAGGTCCTGCCGGTGCTCGGCTACGAGCGGCAGCAATGGCAGGTGCATGCCCGCGCCGGTGTTTCTCGTTATGCAGCTCGTCTGGGGTCGCACCACACGAATCGAGTCGTCAGGCTCGCGGACGTGCAGGTGACATTGTCGCCGGTCACCTCGCTGGCCGTCATGCCGGCCATCCGACGCTACGAGGCAAACGGCGAGGAGCCGTCTACCTGGATTGGCGCATCGGCGGTCGCCGCGTCTACGCGCGGAAGTCTCTGGGGCAGCCTGGGTCAATGGTCCACCGGTGTGGACGACGGCTTGCCCTGGTCAGCGGGCGGCCAGGTTCGCCTGCATCAATTGGTCGCGATCGACGTCAACGCGCGTCACGAAACCTTTGATCCGCTTTTTTCCCAGCCGGCGCAAACCTCCTGGAGTGTCGGGCTCTCCGTGGCGCTCAGCCGCCGTGCCCAGATCACGGCGCCCATTCCGTCGGCGTACGTGAATGGCCGCGCGACGATCACGCTGCCGGTCTCGGCGTCGCGCACGTCGCCGTCCATAGCGGGTGACTTCAACAAGTGGACGCCGGCTCCGATGCAGCGTCAGGGCAATCACTGGACCTACACCGTGACCCTCGCACCCGGCGTCTACAACTACGCCTTCGTGAGTGCGAGTGGTGAGTGGTTTGTACCATCGGGCGTGCCCGGCCGAAAGGACGACGGCATGGGTGGTCACGTCGCCGTGCTGGTGGTGAAATGACCGCGGCGCCGGCGTCGATCCGCTCGCACGAGCCTGCAGATGCCCAGGTCGTCGTTCGTGTCCTGAACGGAGACCATCAGGCGTACGGGCACCTGGTGCATCGCTATCAGGATGCGATCTACCGGCACGCCCGCGGGATGGGACTCGACCACGACACGTGTCTCGACCTGGTGCAGGACTCTTTCGTCAAGGCGTTCGACCGGCTCGAGGAATGCCGCGACGCCGCGCACTATCGGGCGTGGCTGTACCGGATTTGCCGAAACCTGTGCCTCGACGAGCTCCGGAATGTGCGCCGACTCTCGGTGCCGATGAGCATGATCGACGACGCGGATCTCATCGAAGATCCAGGTGGTGCCGCCAACGACCTGACTCTCACCCTGCGGGCGGCCCTCGGCCGCCTGCCTGACGAGATGCGCGAATCATTCCTGCTCAAGCACGATGCCGGCTACACGTACGACGAAATCGCGGAGCTAACGAACGCGTCACCCAGCGCAGTCAAAATGCGTGTTCACCGCGCCCGTGAGGCACTGCGGGAGTTCTTGGGCGAACAGGGCTTCCACGCCGGTCGAAACCCAATGTGACAATCGGGCGTACCCCGCCCGTCTCAAATACGAAGGCATGAAGGACCGGACGGGTCAGGGAAGCGACCCACTCCAGGTCTCCCATTCGCGGAGGATATCATGAACGCCAGCACCATGAAGTCGAAGATGACCAGCGGGCTCGTTATGCTGCTCCTGATTGCGCCCGTTCTCGGTGCGCAGGAGACCGACGACCGCGTGCAGGGTCAGGCGCAGGGTCAGGCGCAGGGTCAGGCACAGACGCAGGCGCGGACCCCACAGGCCCGGATCGATGCGGCGATGACCGCCGCGGCCCAGGCGAACGTTCCTGTGGAATTGCTCAAGAGCAAGGTTGCCGAGGGCGAAGCAAAGCGCGTTCCGCCGGAGCGAATCGCGACCGCCGTTGAGGCGCGCGTGAAGAGCCTGGTGCACGCGTCGGAGACGATGAAGCGTGCGGACGTTGAGACGAGCGGCGCCGGTGAGCTCTCGGTCACCGCAGACGCGCTCGAGGCGGGCGTCAGCGAAAACGCGGTCGTCCGGATCAGCAAGGAAGCTCCGGCGGAGCGACGGACGGTGGCCATCGCGGTGCTCGCGGACCTCGTCCGGCTTGGCAACGCATCGGAGCGCGCCTTTACTCGCGTCAGCGCCGCGGTGACCAGCAGCGCGGCCTTGGCCAACCTGCACGCCGAAGTGGTGTCGCAGTTGCGGCTGGGTGGGCTGAATTCGACACTCGACGCCGCGGGGATCATTCGAATTCCTTAACCAGTCGTGTTCGACTGAATGCCCCGCTCGCGCCGTTGCGCGGGCGGGGCTTGTCGTTAGGCGGGCGCGGTCTAACCGCGAGTCCGAACAGTTGAGGTTGGCAGCTCGTCAGCCTGAAAGCCACAACGACATGCTTGCCGGACTACCCGTCGGCTCGCACCTTGGCCTCGTACCTTCAGAGGGGGATGCCATGCTGCGCCTGCGTAGTTGGTACCCGGTCGTTGTGGCGGGTGTTGTCGCATTGCATGGGGCTTCTGCATTCGCGCAGGCCCCGACTGGTCGAATCACCGGCAGCGTGCGTGCGCAAGGAGCCGGTGTGGCTGGCGCGCGGGTCACCGCCACAAACCGCGCCACCGGTGGCTCGAGAGGCGCGACCACCACGGCCGACGGCGCCTACTCGATCGCGGGACTCGCATCGGGCACCTACACTGTCGTGGCAACGTCGCTCGGATTTCGGCGCGTCACGCGGAATGACGTCCAGGTCGCCTCAGGCGACGTGACGGTCGACTTCGTTCTCGAGGCACCGTCCCTTCAGGCGATTACCGTCACGGCCACGCTCCGCGAAGAGGAAATGGCCGACGTCCCCTTCTCGATCGCAGCACCCAGCGCCCAGGTCCTGCGCTCGCGTGGTGCCACCACCATTGAAGACATCGCGGTGAACCTGGCCGGGTTCAACGTGCAGAACCTGGGCCCCGGTCAGAGCCAGGTCGCCGTTCGCGGAGCGTCGGCCGGCCAGATCGCGCGCGACCAGCCCGGCGTGAAGGAGCAGGTGGGCGCCTATCTGGACGACGTTCCGATCTCGCTCTCGCTGTTCACGCCCGACCTTGACCTGTTCGACATTTCGCGCGTGGAGGTACTGCGCGGTCCGCAGGGGACGCTGTTCGGGTCCGGCTCGCTCTCCGGCACGGTGCGGTATATCGCCAACCAGCCCGAGCTGGGGGTCAACAGTTTCTTCGGTGAACTTGGCGCCAGCACGATCAGCAATGGCAGCGCCGGCGGTAACCTCAAGCTCGGCGCCAATTTCCCGTTAGGCGACAAGGCGGCGGCGCGCGTGGCGGGGTGGTACAACCGGCTCGGCGGCTGGATGGACGCGGTGCAGCCGGACCTCAGCGTCAACGAAAACGTCAACAGCGGGACCCGCATCGGTGGCCGCGCCCTGCTCAGGTTCGAGCCCACCGACCGCTTGAGCATCACGCCGCGCATCGTCATCCAGAACGTGGACATGGATGGCTGGAATCGCATCGATGCCTTCAACATCCTGGCCAATCCGTACACCACCTCGCGCCCGAAAGTCACGTTAGGCGAACGGCAGCTCTTCACGCAGATCGAGGAACCGTTCACCGACGACTTCTTCCTCGGCGCCCTCCGCGCGCGTTACGACATGGGCGGCCTGAACCTGACGTCGATTACGTCCTTCAACATGCGCGACATCCTGGTCGTGCGCGACGCCACGGCGCTGACGGCCAGCATCACGGGCGGCAGCATCGGACTTCCGCAGAATGTCTACACGCTCGACGCCCCGCTCGACGACTCCACGAAAGTGAACGGTTTCACGCAGGAACTGCGGGCCGAGGGCGGTTCGAACACGCTGCGCTGGCTGGTCGGTGGTTTTTACAGCAGCAACCAACGCGATTACGGCCAGAGCCTGCTGGTCTCCGGATTCCAGAGCGCGACCAACATCCCGACCGTTGGACTGCGCGCGGCGAGGGACGTCCTCTTCTTCTCTGACTTGTCCTATGAGCTGAGCCAGTTTGCGCTGTTTGGTGAAGGAACATGGTCGGTCAGCCGTCAACTCGACCTCACGGCCGGGCTGCGGTATTACAACTTCAACGAAGACCGGGATCAGGTGTTCGACGGGATCTTTGCTCACGACAGCACGGGCACGACGGTCGTTTCGCAGCCCGGGTCCATCGAAGCGGATGGCATTGCGCCGCGCTTCATCGCCAGCTATCGCCCGAATGACCGGCTGACGATCAACGCCCAGATTGCCAAGGGCTTCCGGCTGGGCGGCATCAACGACCCGCTCAACGTTCCGCTCTGCACACCGGCGGACCTGGCGACGTTCAGCGGGCGGGATTCGTGGCAGGATGAATCAGCGTGGAACTACGAGATCGGGACGAAGTCGACGCTGATGAACGGCCGCGGGTCGCTCAACATTTCCGCGTTCACGATGGACATCCAGGACGTCCAGCTCAGCGTGACCGCTGGTTCGTGTTCGTCCCGGCTGCTGTTCAACGTCCCGAAGGCGCGCAGCTCCGGCATCGAGATCGAGTTTGCCGCGGCACCTAACGAACGCTTTGATTTTGCGGTGTCGACGAGCCTGAATGACGCGAAGTTGCGGTCCACGCTGACTTCGACCTCGTCGACGGGGCAGGTCACCGTCGTGTCGGGCATCGAGGAAGGAAACCGTCTTCCCAGCGTCCCGAAGATGCAGGCCTCGGCCGCCGCAACGTTCAAGTGGCCGATGCAGACGGGGTCGTCCGCTTTCCTGACGGGCACGTACAACTATGTCGGCTCGCGGTATACGGCGATCGACGACCTCGCGGCGGGGTTCGGGACCGTGAACCTGAATTCGTTCGGGGCCAACACGATCGGCGGGCCACTGACGCAGTCCACCTTTGTGTTCGATCCGGAGATGCCCGCGTACAGTCTGCTCAACCTTCGCGTGGGCCTGACACGATCGGACTGGGACCTCGCCCTCTTCGTCAACAATGTCACTGACGAACGGGCGTTTCTGGCGCTTGATCGTGAACGCGGAACGCGGGCACGGGTGGGGTATCTCACCAACCAGCCGAGGACCATCGGTCTGACGTTGGCGTTCCAGCGCTGAGGGAAGTAATGCGGGAGACCATGTCACGCCGCGCCTTCGTCGGCGCGGTCGTGACAGCGCCCGGCGCGGGCTTCCTCGGCGTTCGTGCCGCGTCGGGCGCCACGGCATCGGCCGTGCAGGGCAGGGCCGAACACGTGGTCGTCGTCGGCGCAGGCGCGTTTGGTGGCTGGAGCGCGCTGTCGCTGCTCCGCGCGGGCCTCCGTGTCACGCTGGTCGACGCGTGGGGAGCCGGACATTCGAGGGCGTCGTCAGGCGGCGAGACGCGGGTCATCCGCGCAGTGTACGGCGGCGTGGCGCTCTACAGCGAAATGGCGGCGCGCGCGTTTGTCCTGTGGCGCGAGGCGGAGCAAGTGTGGCAACAACGGGTGTTGTTCCGCACCGGTGCGCTCTGGATGTGCGAGTCGAACGACGATTACGTGCGCAATTCGATCGCGCCGGTGAAGGCGGCGGGCCTTTCCGTCGAGGAGATCTCCACCGGCGAAGCCGCGCGTCGGTATCCGCAGTTCGGGTTTCGCGACGTCCGAACCGTGTTTTTCGAGCCCGAGGCCGGGTACCTCGCCGCACGTGCCGCCTGCGAGCTGGTTCGCGAAACGTTCGTTCGTGAGGGCGGCACCTATCGGCAGCTGGCCGTGAAACCGGGCATCACGGCCCAAGCCCGCCTGACGAGTGTCGCGTTGTCGGACGGCAGCACCGTGCCGGCGGATCGATTCGTCTTCGCGTGTGGCCCCTGGCTGCCGCAGCTCTTCCCTGATGTCATCGGCCGGCGCATCGTCGCCACCCGTCAGGAAGTGTTCTTCTTCGGTCCACCGCCCGGAGATACACGGTACGACTTCGGCTCATTACCGGTCTGGGTTCACATCGGTGAGCGACTCGTGTACGGCATTCCAGGACACGAGCGACGCGGGCTCAAGATCGCGGATGACACCGCGGGCGAAGAGATCGATCCGACGACGATGGACCGCGTGCCAGGCGCGGCCGGTCTGGCCCGCGCGCGCCGGATCCTGGCGGAGCGGTTTCCGTCGCTGGACGGGGCCCCGCTGGTGGACGCCCGCGTCTGCCAATACGAGGCGTCGACCGATGGTCACTACCTCGTCGACCGGCATCCTGGGCTCGAAAACGTGTGGCTCGTGGGTGGCGGCTCAGGGCATGGGTTCAAGATGGGTCCGGCGTTAGGCGAACACGTCGCGGCCCTGGTGCAAGGGAGAAGCCAGGTTCACTCGATGTTCGCCTATCGACGCCTCCGCCCGCGCCCGCCTCCGTGATTATGGCTCGTCCCGCGATCGGTCGGGCGTAAGGTCTTGAGCGTTCGCCCCGGCCATTGTACTTCATTGAAGTCAAGCTGCAGTCCGATTCCCTCAACCGCTCCGACCATGACCAGAACGCTGACCTTAGCCGTCTTCACCCTCGTGGTTTGCACCGCGTGCGCCGCACGAGATGAACAGCCCACCGACTCCACCGCGGCCGCGGCGACCGCCGCGTCTCTCCACGATCGACTCGGCGGTACGACGGCCATTGCGAGCGTAGTGGATGGATTTGTGGCCAACGTGGCCGGCGATGCGCGGATCAACAAGTTCTTCACTCGCGTGGCGTCGGACACGGCGGCGATGCGCCAGTTCAAGCAGAAGCTGGTCGACCAGATCTGCGCGGGAACTGGTGGACCATGCACGTACTCCGGACTCGACATGAAGACCGCACACCAGAGTATGGGGCTGACCAATGCGGACTTCGATGCGCTCGTGGAGGATCTCGTGAAAGCGCTCGACACCGCCGGCGTCCAGCAGAAGGAGAAGGACGAATTGCTCGGCATATTGGGACCGATGCGGACAGACATCGTGACCAAGTAGTCCTGGCGCAAGCTGCGCGTGAGAGGGCCGGCGAAATGCCGGCCCTCACTCGTTCAGGCCGGCGAGAAACCCTCCCGCGCACCGACGTGACGAATCCGCAGACACTCGATGACGGCTCAGATGCGGGTTCTCACATTCCTGCTTGCTTCCGCCGGCGCGGTTGCGAATGCGCAGGAACCTCGGCCTAACGTGTTGGCCGGTACTGCAGAGCGCCTCTCGACGGCGTTCACGTCGGTCGACGCGTTGGAGGAACTTCGCGACGGACGTGTGATCGTGGTAGACGGGCGCGAACGATCCGTCTCGATTGGCGACTTCGCGACACAACGCGTGGCGACCGTGTCGCGCCGTGGATCGGGACCAGTCGAATACCTGCAACCGCGGCGAGTGTTCAGGCTGCCCGACGGTGGTCTTCTCGTGTCCGATCCCGCGAACGCCCGTTTCCTGCGATTGGCGCCCGACGGGCGCGAGCTCGGGCCGTGGCAGGCGGTGAACGGGCGCGGGCGGCAAAACACCATGACCAATTTGTCTGCGGCGTGGGACGCGCGCGCGGTGGATGCGCGGGGTCGCTTGTATTACGAACTGCTGCCGGGCCCCCTGCGGGCGGGACAGTCGGTGTCGGTACCCATTCTCCGGATGGACCCGGATGCAAAGTCTGTGGACACCGTGGCTGGATACACCATGACACCTGAAATGCAGACCCGAGTGGCGTCGGAAGGCGGTCGAGGCGTCGCCATCATACGGTCCAGGGCCTGGCCATCCCGACCGGAATGGGCGGTGGCGCCTAACGGGACCGTCGCCCTGGTCCATCCCGCGCCCTACCGGTTGTCGTTGATCACGAACGGCCGGCAGCAGGACGGGCCGCCGGTGACCGTGCCACCGGTACGCGTCACCGAAGCGGATCGCTCGGCGTTCACGGATGCGGAGAGCCGTGTGCCACGCGGGCCGTCATCTCCTGCCGGCAGCGAACCTCCGCGACCTGCCGGCACGCCTCCACCAACACGGAAGCAGGGCGGGGCACCGCTATTTCCCGACGTGATGCCGCCGTTTTCCGGGCGGGACGCGGTGCATGCCGCTCCGGACGGCCGCGTCTGGGTTTCGCGGTCGGGGCACGCGACGGATACGGTCCAGGTGATCGACGTGTTCGGAGCCAACGGACAGCTCGAGGAACGGATTGCATTGCCGCCTCGTCGCCGCCTCCTGTCGTTCAGCGAATCACGCGTGTACCTGGTCTATCGCGACGCCGACGACCTCGAATACGTCGAGCGCTACCTGCGGCCGCGGCGCTGAACGCGTGTCATGCCGGCGGCCGGCCAGCTCACTTCTTCTTCTCCTTTCCGTTCTCGCGGGCATCCTCTTTGCCGGTTTCCGTCATCGACCAGTCCGACTCGAAGACCGAGACCAACTGCCTGACGACGCCCGGGTCCGTCACGATCACGCCGACTTCACGTCGGTCGTCGAGTTCGAGACGGCGAAGGCTCTGGCTCCCGACGAACGCTTTTTTGCCGTCCTGGATAATCGCCCGTGCATGCAGCTTGCCCGGATACTTCTCGACCAGCGCCGCCAGGTCCTTCTTCTCGAGTTTCCCCAGGATCCGGATTTCCACACCGGCTTTCGCGCGCTCCTTGAGGATCCGGATCATCGAATTGTCAGTGATCCGCATTTCGTAGATCAGGAGCTGCTTCTTGGCGCCTTTCAGTAACGCAGCGAGTTCCGGGCGAGCGTTTTCCGGGCTCACAACGAGTGCTTTGTTGCCTGGTGAATACTCCTTGCGGTTGAAGTCGGCCTCAAAAAGTTTCAGTGCCTCCTGAACGAGGCGTCTTTGCGACGTGACGACACCGAAGCTGCGGCTTCGGTCGATGTCGAGGTGCGTGTAGTTGAAACCAAGGACGTACAACGTGCGGCCGTCCACGATCATGAGTTTGTTGTGGTATCGGAGCAGGTTGTCGGCGGTGCGCGATACGGTGGCGCCAGTGGCGAGCAAACGCTGCTCCAGCTTTCGCAGCCCCTTCTCCCCACCACCGGCCGTGTGCGCGATCAGCGTGCGCACGATCACCCCGCGCTTCACGGCGGACTTGATCGCCTTGTCGATTTCGATGTGATCGAGGCGGAAAATTGGCATGTCGAGCGACTTCTTGGCGCTCCGGATGCCGTTGACCACCGCCACCACGCCGTCCTCAGGTTGTACGATGAGCCGCATTCAAGTTCCCGGTGTAGTCGCCTGCACGGGTCTCAGCTCCTTTTTCTCATCCCATTCGACTTCGTTGGCGGCATCGATGTCGTGAATCGCTGCGGTGATGCCGTCGACCTTCTTTCCCACCGGCACCTTGGCTTCGTAAACGAGCTCGTCGTCGCCGGCGGTTCGCAGTTCATACCGGATGCTGTTGCGGCGCAACAGCTGCTGGACGTGCGGGCGAATGGCGACCGCGTTCTGCGCCTTGATCTTCAGGTCGAATAGCTTGTAGCCCTCCGGCTCGAACGACTCCAACACACCTACGACGATGGCGATGAAGATCGTCGCGAAGATCGCGAGGAAATAGAGTCCCACGCCTGAGGCGAGTCCGATACCCAGCGTGGACAGCATGATGCCGGCGTCTTTCGGGTCATCAATCTTCGCTCGGTACCGCACGAGGCTTGCCGCGCCGACGATACCAAACGCGCGCGCGACGCTGGAGCCCACTACCAACATCACCATGGCACCGACGATCGCGAGGATGATCTGTGTCTGCACAACGGCTGTCGTGCGGGCCGGGGTTCCCTTACGCCGGGGACGGAATGCCAGCAGGGCGCCGAGTGCTGCGGCCAGGGGAATTCGGCGAATAGCCTGTTGGATGCTCTCCCACTGCGTTTCAAGTGGGACGCCCTCCGTCGAGACACCGAGTGGCGCCTGTTGCACGGCAGCCCACGCGATCCCAATCGGTACGGCGGCGAGAAGCAAACCGATGACCACGCCTGCAAGTGCCGTCGGTCGGCGATTGATCGTTGTCATGTCGTGCTCGGTTCGATGTTTTCTGGCTCTCTGTTACCCCAGTGCTGCGCCAATGGCTTATAACACAACGGAGACGCCGGGCAAGCAAGCGGAAGTGCAAATCCAGCCCAAAACCAATGGCTCGATGCTGTTGTGATCGACATTTTCCTTGCGTCGCCGAACTGCCGAACACGCCACAAACCTGGAGCTTCCATGAACGACGACCTTCGCCGCGAGATCCGCCGTGAGACGCGCTTCCTCCGTGGCTACGCCATGCTGATGACAATGGCGGCCGGCGTTTTCTGCCTGACTGCATTCGCGTCACGCACAAGCCAGCGGACGAAGTTCGACGAAATCGATGTCGAGCGCATCAACGTCGTCGAGCCCGACGGCAAGCTGCGGATGGTGATTTCCAATCGGCCGCGATCGATCGGGCCGATCTACAAGGGAAAGCCGTTCGGCTATGCGGGCGGCACCCGCCCCGGGATCATTTTCTTCAACGATGAAGGGAGCGAAAACGGCGGGTTGACGATTACCGGAAGCCGGGATTCGCTCGGCCGGTACCGGGCGTCGAGCGGCTGGGCCTTCGATCAGTACGATCAGGACGAGACCCTGACGCTTCGGTATACCGACAACAACGGACGGCGTCAGGTGGGACTCTCTGTCGCCGACCGCGACGCAGACCGGAACATCTACGAGGTCGTCATGCAGCGCGACTCGATTAACGCAATGCCCGACACCGCGGCACGCCGGGTCGCGTTGGCCAGGCTGTTGGGTCCCGTGAACGGGGTCCCGCTGGCCGCAACGCGACTCTACGCCGGCCGCGACGCCAACAGGAACGCCGTCGTGAACTTGTTCGATCCGCAGGGCCGCCTCCGCCTTCGGCTGCGTGTCGATTCGTTAGGTCGGGCCGGTCTGGACTTCCTCGACGACAGTGGCCGGGTGACGTTCAGCGTGCCCGACTCCGTCAAACGGTAGCGACGCCCTCCATTCTCCTCGAGGCCGGGATCGACCCGGACGACCCCGGGGGGGCCCAGCCGACTTCCGGCCGCCCGCGAGCTGCGATCCGGGAGTCGTAACTTCCGCCGTACCATTCCCGTACGACGTTCAATGCCGTCCGACCGCCCCGCTTTCCGACCCGACATCGAAGGCCTCCGTGGGATTGCCATCCTGCTGGTCGTAGCCTTCCACGCCGGTGTCCCGATGGTTCGGGGCGGATTCGTGGGCGTCGACGTGTTCTTCGTGCTGTCCGGCTTCTTCATCACCGCCATGCTGGCCAGGGAGCTGTCGGAAACGGGCGACGTCGACATCAACGCCTTCTACACGCGCCGGGCGCTGCGACTGCTTCCGGCGCTGCTGATCACGCTGGTCGTCACGTTAGGCGTCGTCTTCTGGCTGTACGCGCCGATCGACCGGGCGGCTATCGCGTCCGATGCCCGCGCGGTGGCGCTGCACGCGGGCAACGTCGCCTTCGCCAGTGGGTCGGTGGACTATTTCTCCACCGGCGATAACCCGTTGCTGCACACCTGGTCGCTCGCCGTCGAAGAACAGTTTTACCTGATCTGGCCGCTCCTTTTCCTGTCCATCGGCTTCCTCGGCGTCGCGGACCAGGGCGCGCGCGCCAGGAACCGCCTGTTCGTCGCGATTGTGGTCGTTGGTGCGTTGTCGTTCATGGTGTCGCTGTGGATGACCCGGACGTCGCAGCCGTGGGCATTTTTCGGCATGCCGACGAGAATCTGGGAATTCGCGCTCGGCGGCGCGCTGGCCATGGTGCTCAACGGCGCGTCGAGTGGCCGCAGCGCATCAACGGTGTTTCAGGTAATGGGTCTTGTGATGATCGGCGTCGGGGTCGTCAGTTACGACCGGGTCACGCCGTATCCAGGTTTCGCCGCTCTCCTCCCCGCGTTAGGTACGGCCCTGGTAATCCTGGGCGGCGAACGCGCGCCGGAGAGCCCGGTGAGTCGGGCCCTTGGCGTTCCTCCGCTGCGCTGGCTCGGGCGCCTCTCGTACGCCTGGTACCTCTGGCACTGGCCCCTGGTGGGAGCGGCGGCAGTGCTCTATCCCCAGATCGGCGTCGGGGGACGGCTCGCCTGGTCGGCCGCGGCACTCGTCCTCGCCTGGCTGACGCACAAGTTCATCGAACAACCGGTTCGCAACGGCGATGTGTTGTCGCGCGTGCCAGGGCACTGGTTGTTGCCCGGCACGATCGCGGCGAGCGCCGCGGTTGCCCTGTTCGCTCACGGCGCCATGGTGGCCGCCGCGCGTCGCGTCAGCTTGCCCGACCAGCGGCCGTTTGCGCTCGCCAGGGTTGACCGCAAAAACCACAATTGCTGGGCAACGACGCTCGAGGATGCCCGCGGTGCCTGCGAATTCGGCGACACAAAGTCGTCGACTACCATCGTGCTGTTCGGTGATTCGCACGCCGAGCACTGGTTAGGCGCGCTCGATCGGTATGGAAAGGCAAACGGTGTGAAGATCGTGGCGATGGTGAAGGGTGGCTGCCCGGTGGCGGACATGCCCGAGCTGATGCAACCACGACTCAAGCGGTTCTACCACGAGTGCACCCGGTACCGCGAAGCGATGGTCCAGCGGATCATCGCCATGCGTCCGACGGCCGCCATTCTGTCGAGTTGGGACCACTATCTCCCGCTCGATGGAAAGGGATCGGACTGGCAAGTGACGTCGCAGATGTGGGAGAACGGATTACGCCGGACGTATCAGCGGTTGTCCAAGGCCGGCGTTCCCGTGGTGGCGATGCGAGGCACACCGCGCACCTGGTTCGACGTACCGGCCTGCCTGTCGCGCCGAGCGGCGGGCCTGATTCGCGCCCGCGACTGCGCCTATGATCGCGCGCGTTCACTCTCGAGGGTAGCCATCGACGCCCAAACGCGGGCCGCCCACGGGCTCAGCGTAGCGTTCATAGACATGAACGACCGGATCTGCAGTTCGGCGCGGTGTCCTACCATGAGGGACGGGATTGTCGTTTTCACCGACGACAATCACCTCACGGCGAGTTTCAGTCGCTCGGTCGCGCCGGTACTGGGCGAACGCCTCGAGGCGGCTGTGACACACCTCGCCGGTGGAACCGGGCCGCTTCGTTAGGCGCGGCTGAGGCTGCCAGGCTCGGCGAGAGGCAGTTGACGCGTCAAGGTGCCTCGCCGATTATCGTAGCGACCAGGGTCTGAACGGGGGTGACCGTGACCCATCGCCTCGTCTTGCTGTCGGCGCTATTGCTGGCGCCCGTGCGGTTCACCGAATCGCAGGAACCGGAGCTTCGATTCGACCGGATCACGCCTGCTGAGCTGGAACCGTACGTCCAACGGATCCTCGACTCGGCGTCGCGATCGCTGGAGCGGTTGCTCGCGCAGCGAGGACCACGAACGGTCGCGAATACACTCAGGCCTTACGACGACTACCGGATTGCGATCAACCGTGCCCGCGTCGTGTCTTTTCTGACCTACGTTCATCCTGATTCGGCCGTTCGGTCGGCGGCTGTCCGCGCCGACAACCTTCTCACGGCGTTCAATGAGGCGCGGCGGAGCGACCGTCGTATCTACGCCATGTTCCGCGACGTCGACACCGCCGACGCCGACGCTGAAGTGCGGCTGTGGCTTCGCCGCGAATTGGAGAACTTCAAGCAGGAAAGCGTTGACCGCGATTCCACGGTGCAGGCCAGGGTTGCGGCGCTGAAGCGCGATCTCGATCGGCTCGCTGTGGCGTGGGGAGATAATCCCCGGTACGATACCGTCACCGTTGCTTTCGACAGCGTGGAGCTGGAGGGGATGAATCCTCCCTGGCTTGCGGCTCGACCGCGCAACAGTCGCGGCCAGCTGCTGGTCAGCGGTGACGAGATGCGCGCGGTCTCGGGCCAGGCGACCAAATCCTCCACCCGCGAACGCGCGATGTTGGTTGGCTTTCGACTGCGCCGGAATTCATTCGTGCTGGACACGATGCTTCACCGGCGGTACGAGCTCGCCACGTTGCTCGGCTACCGGAGTTACGCGGAATATCAGCTGCGGCACAGCATGGCGGGCTCGCCGGAAAAGGCGCGCGAGTTCCTCAACGAGATCCGCCGCCTTTCGGAACCAGCTCTGCGCGCCGCCGTGGAGTCCCGCCTGACGCGCGAGGGTTCGTCGAATGTTCCACGGGAGATTGCGCTCCATGACCTGTTGGCGACGGAAGGAACGCCCGGCGGTCCGGGTGGCGGAGCGGGTGCCGCC